>Ga0209066_10001415_pt1 | contig 31707 bp, 24 predicted proteins | sample All_14_2_FD_187198 | JGI IMG/M metagenome (GOLD analysis project Ga0209066, IMG submission 187198) | Freshwater microbial communities in response to fracking from Pennsylvania, USA - Allegheny Zone_MetaG_DW_15 (SPAdes) (version 2) ... | reverse complement strand
GTGAATAAACGCGCAGGGTTCAATATCTCCATTCGCGTTTATATGTAAGTATGCCCGCCCGCCCGCGATGCACCCGCCGACAAATTCCCCATCGTTCCAAAAATCCATCGTGAAAAGTGGTTTTGTTTTGCGGAACTGCCGAATCTGGCGGTACATAAACTCTCGCTGCGTCGGTGTGACTAACAACTCCGGCACGGCATCTGCCCCCACGGGCATATAAGTAAAGAACCATGCGAACTTCGCGCCTTTTCTTATCATGCTGTCAAAGAATGCTTCGCTTCCAATCACCTCGGTGTTTGCGCTGGTATAGCAGCATGAAATCCCGAATAGCAGTTTTTTTCTCTTGAGAATTTCCATCGCACGACAGACCGCTTGATACGTACCTGCGCCGCGGCGGGAATCGGTTGCATCCTCGAATCCTTCTATGCTAATGGCTGGCGCAAAATTCTTCACTCGCAGCATTTCATCTGCGAATGCTTCGTCAATTAAAGTTGCATTTGTAAATGCCAGAAATGCGCAGTCGGGGTGTCGCTCGCATAAGGTGATGATGTCCTTTTTGCGTACCAATGGTTCCCCGCCGGAGTATATGTAAAAGTAAGTTCCCATAGCTTTGCCTTGTTGAATGACGCTGTCCAATTCTTCAAGACTGAGATTCAGCTTGTTTCCGTATTCTGCCGCCCAACACCCTATGCAGTGTAGGTTGCATGCCGATGTCGGATCCATAAGAATCGCCCAAGGGATATTACAATCATTTACTTCAATTGCTTTCAATTGTCTGGGAGCGCCAATCATGCTGGCATTGATAACGAGGTTTTCGAAAAGCGTTCTACGAACACCTTGATCGATGTCTTCCCATAGGCTGCTTATTAGCTTGGACCAATTGTTATCCGGGTCATTTATTGCATTTCGAATTGCCCCCACCTGATTCGTTATTGTTCCACCCTTATCATGCTTCTGTAGCCAATCTAGGATCCGCGGAATATTTTTCCTTGGGTTGTTATCCGTGTAATTCAACACGCGTTTGACAACGAAAGCTTTGGAGAATTCAGAAACAGTTCTACCCATATTATCAGTACTCCTTTTTTATAATACCTGTTTACTTATGCATTTATCTGCTAAACACTAGACATTAACGCATCTAGCACCTGTCACTTCTTTACAAAAAAGACACCAAATACGTCTGGTCCCCCATGGCAAGCTACGGCAGCCCCGATTTTAATCTTGTAAATCTCTTTGAAGTAGTGCTTATTCTCAACTTGTTCAAGAGCGAAATTGAGCAATACTTCATCCTGTATCGCATGAGCAACGACTAAAATGTCGTCTTCTTTTTCCTCTAGCGGCGAAAGCGTCGTATCAATATAATCGCGCAAACACCGGCGATAAGACCCCATGTATTTCTTGCCGACGGTGAGCTTCCCATCACGAATAATGATGCTTGGTTTAATTTGCATTGCGCTTGCACCAAAATAGGTCAATGTGGAACAACGGCCGCCTTCATGCAAGTATTCAACCGTTTCAACGATGAAACTTCCGGTTATTCTCTCGCGATACTCACAGAGATGCTCCTGCAACTCCATTACATCAAGGGACTCTTTCTGGCTGACCGCTTCCAACGCAAGAAGTGCGCTCCCGCCCGATATCGTCATCGAATCCACCACATAGACATTGTTCAGTTTTCGCGCCGCCATCATCGCGTTTTCATAACAGCAGGACATTCCAGCGCTTTTTGCTATATGAACAACACAGTCATGCTCCGCCAAGCACTCTTTAAAAAACGTTTCATATTCAACTGGATTTGCGGCAGCGGTTTGCGGCAAGCTTTTCGTTTGATTGTAGTACTCAAACAGCGCTTCCTGTTTTATATCTGGATAATCAAAATAGTCCGTTGTATCCATACGCACGTAGGAAGGAATTACTTTGATTTCGTAATGTTCAGCCATTTCAGGCGTCATATCGAATGTACTGTCGGCAGAAATGCAGATCTTATCCATTTTCTCTATCCTTTTTCGGTGTTAAGATTATGTTTGTTCTAAATATTATCGAGTGTTTTCGTTCAATCGATCCTCAATGTCTAAATTAGTCTGATGCTATATATACCTCACATGTGTATTATTCTCCATTTCGCACTTATAAACAATGGCCATTGTTTGCTCATTCTGTGTCTTATTCTACTCAAAATGCGGTTTGTGTTTCTTGTTGATGAAAGAATTGAACCGCTCCTATGCGGACTACTTGCTATACGAGAGATCTTTCTCACTTCCGTTTATCTCTTTTGGATATGGATAGAGTCTAGACAAAACAAATAACAGCATCACATCGAGAATGCTTTGCATAATCCAATAAACGCCGATAATTGCAGGCACAGAAAAAGCTATCCAAACACTTGTCAAAGGCATAATATACTGCATCAATTTCATCGATCGAGCCGTTTCATTCGTTTTCTCCGGCATTTCGGTTGGATTCAATTTTTGCCGGATGTACATGGCAAGATATGATGAAAGAAACGTTAATATCGGAATCAGCAGTACCCACGATGGATCTGTGATTGATGGTGTTTGAGACAGGTCGATAAACCCACCTAATACCGTAAATTCGGGGAGTACAATATCACCTATTAGGTCTGCAAAGGCTGGCAGATGATTCTGCAAATGAGATATCATTTGTATTTGCGAGAGAGTCCCCTTCGTTTGTAATATCGAATGTATCCGTGTTTCCAATGTGGAGATGATTGTAGGGCTAAGCCCGCAGATGTAGGTCAGCGGCTTTGTTATAATTGCATAAAGTGAAAATAGGATCGGCATCTGAATCAGCATTGGCAAGCATCCACCGAAAAGACTCTGGCCATTTTTTGTATATAAGCCCATGATCTCTTGATTCATTTGCGCGGCAGATTTATCATCATTTTTATTTTTATACTTCTCACGTATAGCCTTTTCTTGCGGTGCAAGTTTAGCGCGCTTAATTGTGGTTTTTTGTTGGTGAATGCTCAATGGAAGCAAAACCAGTTTTACAACAACACCAAATACAAGTAAAGCGGTCAGATAGTGACCTGTTAAGCCATAGATAAACTTAAATAAGTATCCGAATGGCATTCCAATATACTCAAAGATTTGAAAGATGTTTTCCATTCACACAAATTCCTCTCCATGTTTCGTTTTTGCTGCTGATATATATCAAGCGCTTCTTAAGTGTTTCCTACGGTGATACAAGGCATCGACGCATTAGCAGCAATAAAGCTGTAAGCATTTGAAATGGTAACGGACTGTTCTTTAAACGATCCGCAATGCATCCGTAAATTTGCATTCGATGTCACTATTCCGCAATGTCTCGTATTCCGCAAGCGTAGCGCTGCAATGACCTTAAGCGTATTACAGACGAAGATTTCTATTCTCTCAAAATGTGTTACCATTTTTACCGGATTGAATTAGTTCTCTGAGCTTCTTCAGTTCCTCTTCAAAATGAATGGATTTCAATTTCGGAAAGGACAATATCATTCGACACACCTGTGAGTTGATCATTTTAATCCTACCGTTGAGATTCGTTAATTTGCGCGCACACCTAGTTTTTGTCGATATGAGCGGTATCGACAATCGGCTTTTCATTTCTTGTAAAACTTTTTCAAATTCTGAGAATTTAGCTATCGTATAGATCGTATCTATCAGAAGAATAGAAAATAAGGTCGCTGCAACGGCGGTACGCAACGTTTCAGGCAATATTGCAGTGTGGGTAGATACTGCTGGATGAAGAAAGAGAATCAAAACAAGTGAAAATATCCCAAACGCAATAACACCGGTCAGATATACGCGTCCGTTGATATTGAATTTTTTGTCAGAATAATCCCACCATCGCGCATGAAATAGTTTTTCCATTGTAAAAGAGGTAAAATACTCCAAAACACCGGTCAGCAGCGCAGCGGCTAGAAACAGCAGCACAGGGTTTGTTATCTTTCCAAGAAGCAGGATATCAAGAACAGCTCCACACCCATATATCGGGCAATAGGGGCCATTGAGAAAGCCTCGATTGATAAAACGTTTCTGCTTTACGGAGCAGAGGATCGTTTCGTAAACCCAACCTAAAATGCTATAAATTACAAACCACAAAAAAAGGGGTTCAATGTACGCCATCTTTATCCCTCTTCGTCCGGATTTTGAAAAAACATTGTAGCACCTCTCGCGCCGCACAGACTTTATCGGCAACGGTGACGATTATACTTTCCATATATTGTGGCAACTGCGGATTGAGAGGGAACATATGCTTAACTATGATATCTCGTTCAATATCCGACAGCGAGAAATCGCATTCCGCATTTTTCAGCGCACATTTCGCGTGAAAAAATCCGTGTAGGTGATGGCTCTCGTGTGCAATGTGCCAATCATATAAAAAATAGTCATGCAGCAAAGCGCCTCGTACCATACTTTTCATATCGATATCACAGCGAAAGTACTTCGCAAGTTTAATGCTCAAACAAGCTACCGCTACGGAGTGCTCATAACAACTGATTTCACCATGGTGGAGAAGCGTTTTTTCATATTGCATGCCGTTAGACATCAAAATGTCGTTGGAATACTCGCCGAAAAGAAGGGTTAGCGATTCTGCCGAAACTTCACGATTCATTGACTCTCCCACTTACAATTAATATAATACGTGATATTGACATAAGTAACACGTGTATAATATAATGCACCTATAAGAGGAATGGCAATGGTCAAATTCGTATCAAACGTGGCATAACCCACTATTGAGCAAGCTTGTGTGAATCGGGGATAAGATATGAGTAATACTGTAAAAACGGACCTGCGGGTAATAAAGACGAAAAAGGCAATCCGAGATGCATTTGCTGAGTTACTATCGGAAAAAGATATACATAAAATTACAATTAAAGACATCGCGGACACGGCAGTGATTAATCGAAAAACGTTTTATAATTACTATGCTGGGGTATACGCAGTTGTTGATGAAATTGAAAACGAAATCATTATGGCATTCAACGTGGCTTTGCGAGATGTTGATTTCAAGCAACTTTTGCGTGAACCATATGAGATATTCAAAAAACTGACTTCGATTATAAATAGTGATTTTGATTTTTATAGCCATCTGATGAAGATGGATAATAATATGAGTTTGATTTCGAAAATTATCCTGGCATTGGAGTTCAACGTTAAAAAATCTTTTTCCGAGCAAATCAGCATTAACAAAAGCACGCTTGACCTTGTCTTTGATTATGCAGTTGCAGGTATGATAACTGTTTATCAAAAATGGTTTAATTCAAGCAGAACTCAATCAATCGAAGAAATATCCAAGTCCCTCAGTATTATTATTTTTTCCGGTGTGAATGGACTACTGGATAATGAGATGTAAATGAATACATAAAAATCGAGCCATAACGTGCAAACAAAACCTTCTCCTTTGTGTTGGGCTAATATCTGAAATGTAATCCATTTATAATCAGGCATCCAATGTGAAGTCAACACCCGATGCGTCAAATCTGCCACTTTAATGCAAAAAACTAAAGGCCATGACTCTTGCGCAGGTCTTATTCAAGCGGTTCTGAAAAACGCGGTTCCAAATCCAGTTGTTTTGCCTTCAGAAGTATCCTCCAAAGAGTGGTCCAATTTGAATTGGATAAATCGGCTTTTTGATCTTGTAAAGAGAAAATATGAAACGATTAAAATCACCTAATTTTCGTGAGCAGCGGATCATCTGAAAGGCTTCAAACCTTCGGTTCGCAGAGCTGGAGTCCGAAAAACATCACTATCAATAACAGCACATAATGGAAGTTTTCCGAACATGCGTTGCCTCATGTCTTCAATGTGTCTAAAAGATAAAAAAACGCGATACTGTTCATATAGCTGTGTAAATTTGTGAAAGCACCCTCCACCTCAGTATAATCAGGTTGTTAAGGCCAAAGAACCAAGGAGGAAGGAACAGACAACTCAAATTAATCTTATCGTAGACAGCGACCTAATAAAAGGTTGTTTTCCGCGAATGGAAAAGACGAGACGTTCGCTTCGCTGTTATCAACGATACTAAGATCCTATGAAGTAGGCGACTGCGACATGACCATATTCCTGATCGATAGTATTCTGTCCCGGTTTATCATGAAGCACTTAAGCGGCCGCATTGCTTGAGCAGAGCTTCGAGGGCTGCATGGTTGTTCTATCCTTGCCATATGATGCGCCATCATCTACGAGCGACAAATGGTATTGAGCGACTCAACGAGTAGATACGTCGCAGAGAGCAAGCGATTCGAATTTCCCCCAATGAAGAATCCTTTACAGCGGCTGATCGAAGCTCTACTCAAGGAAATCAATGATGGCTAGCAACCAGGGAAAGCCCATTTGGACTTGACTGGCTATGTCGCTGAGTAGTTACAGGTGAATAAACCAACTACCAAGAAAATGGTGTCGAACAGCTCTCCGTTCAGGAATTCGGCTCGCAAGGCTCAAAGATTGTTTGATTGATTTTTATTATCATTTGAATTCTTAAGAACAATATGCTAAACTACAATATATTTGTTATGTATCTAGCAAGATAGGCGGTATGATTTGGGATGGATACAAGTATAGTGCGGGAAGTAAACCTTTTTATAAACAGAATTAACAGACAAGTAAACAATCTTGTTGCAAAATATGGCATAACAGGGTCACAAGCACATATAATCAACTTTATCTATAACGAATCAAAGAGCAGGGATGTATTCCAGAGAGATATTGAAAAAGAATTTGATATAAGGAGTTCAGCTACGACAACTGCTCTTCAGTTGATGGAAGCAAAGGGCTTGATCAAGCGGCAAAGTGTTTCAATCGATGCTAGACTTAAAAAAGTTCTTCTTACAGAAAAAGGAATGATAATTCGCAAAAAAGCTAACAGCATTATCATCCTATCGGAGCATGCTTTAAGAGATAAATTAACCGATAATGAATTTGATGCCTTACTTACAATAATTGACAAGTTATCCCAAATTGACTTTATGGGATTGCATGAGGAGACGTATAATGAAAATTAGATTAGCGTTGATAGGAAAATCCTTGGAATTTTTATGTTACTACTAATTTTATCACCTTTTTGACTTTACCAGTATCTATGCCGAACCATAGAGGTTCCTACTTCCAAACATAATTCGCCAACAATTGGCTCTTACCTTGTTGTAGATACCGTACAAAGCACATAATGGAATAATAGTGTTGAAACAACTGCCCCGTAAGAGGGGGGTGGTTTTCTTCGGTCAAAATTCACAATTTACGATAAATGCTCCATCTTACAGTAGGGATGGAGGGGCTCAATCCCTCCTAGTTTAATGACTCATTGTCTTGCGTAGAAAAATACCCCCCTGTGCGTCAAAAATGCGACAAAAACCAAAATTTACCTGCGAGATCTCACACCCTCTCATAGGTCTTTCTTATTTACCCAAAATAATGCTTTTTATGAATTTGTCGCATTGTTGCTCGTTTTGAAAAACGAGCTGAAATCGAACCCCAAAAAAGTCGCCTAATTTGAGGGTTTCTGGCGTGCCTGAAAGGATTCGAACCTTCGACCCTCAGAGTCGCAGTCTGATACTCTATTCAGCTGAGCTACGGGCACAAGTTTTTAGTTGCCAAATTATCGCCTGCAACCACCGGGGTCGGAGTGCGAAAAACATCACTATCAATAGCGCCATATAATGGAAGTTTTCCGAACATGCGTTGCCTCATGTCTTCAATGTGTCTAAAAGATAAAAAAACGCGATACTGTTCATATAGCTGTGTAAATTTGTGAAAGCACCCTCCACCTCAGTATAATCAGGTTGTTAAGGCCAAAGAACCAAGGAGGAAGGAACAGACAACTCAAATTAATCTTATCGTAGACAGCGACCTAATAAAAGGTTGTTTTCCGCGAATGGAAAAGACGAGACGTTCGCTTCGCTGTTATCAACGATACTAAGATCCTATGAAGTAGGCGACTGCGACATGACCATATTCCTGATCGATAGTATTCTGTCCCGGTTTATCATGAAGCACTTAAGCGGCCGCATTGCTTGAGCAGAGCTTCGAGGGCTGCATGGTTGTTCTATCCTTGCCATATGATGCGCCATCATCTACGAGCGACAAATGGTATTGAGCGACTCAACGAGTAGATACGTCGCAGAGAGCAAGCGATTCGAATTTCCCCCAATGAAGAATCCTTTACAGCGGCTGATCGAAGCTCTACTCAAGGAAATCAATGATGGCTAGCAACCAGGGAAAGCCCATTCGGACTTGACTGGCTATGTCGCTGAGCAGTTACAGGTGAATAAACCAACTACCAAGAAATTTGTTGCTTGATTATTCGATAGCGAATTTGCTTGCAAATCTTGACTCGACTATCCGGGCTTGACTTCCCCAACTAATACTGGTATAACATTAAAAATAGTATATGCTCGTTATCTATATATAGAATCGGCGGAACATTGGTAGGTTTTTAATGTTGTTTATCTTTTTTGCTGAACAGTATATTATTGAGAGGTGTTAAAATGGGAATAGTTATAGTTACCGATTCAAATTGTGATTTACACGTTGAATATATTTCCCAAAACAATATACATGTTATCCCATTCACTTTTATACTAAATGGAATTAGTTACACAGATGATTTTGGGAAATCATTAAGTTATAAGGAATTTTACGATGGAATTCGAAATGGAAGTGTGCCAACAACTGCCCAGATTACTGCATATACTTTTGAAAATGAGTTTAGAAGTTTTGTTTCAAAAGGAGATTCCGTTATCTATATAGGTTTCTCTTCTGCGCTAAGTGAAACATTTAATGCTTCTGTTCTAGCTAGAAATGAAATCATGGAAGTAAACCCCGAAGCAGATATAACTGTGATTGATTCGAAAAGCGCCTCTGTTGGTCAGGGCTTATTGGTGTATTATGCGTGTGAGATGTTAAAACAAGAAAAATCTAAACGGGAAATCATTGATTGGATTGAGTCTAACAAACTTAAGGTAAATCACTGGTTTACTATTGATAGTCTGGAACATCTAATGAGAGGGGGACGAATATCAGCCACCAGTGCTGCTATAGGTGGTTTGCTTAAAGTTAAACCGGTTTTAAATGTCTCTAATGATGGAAGTCTTAAGATTGTAAAAAAAACTAGTGGAAGAAAAAAATCAATTAGGACTCTATTTGAAGAGTATAAAACTCGTGCATTCAAACCAGAAGAACAGATGATATACATCAATCATGGTGATTGTATAGAGGATGCAGAGTATCTAAAATATTTGATTCTGAGTGTGACAACGCCCAAAGACATAGTAATAAGTAGTTTGGGTCCAATCATTGGTACGCATACAGGACCAGGTATGTTGGGTGTGGTTTTTTTAGGGAAAGAAAGATAGTTGTGCCGTCTGTTCCACTAGGATTTAAAAAGATATATTAGCTTACTAGCGTTTCAGCATATACGTAGCGCCGAAATCTTTGTGTAAACGCAAGATGTCAAATAAGGTAGCGTCGAAAACTTTGTGTAAACGCAAAATGCCAGAGAATTTCAATTAGCCATGAGAGGCAAGGTTCATCCTTGCCCTGTGTCATTACCGTGTTATTCATCAGAGCGTCACGTTGACTCGATCGCCGAAGAAGATCATCAAGTGCATCAGGATTTGACCCCAGTCTTTGATCGGCATCGTCCAGCTTTCCGTAACCTGCATGGTGATCAGATATAGCTGCTTGAGCAGAGCGTCGTCGCTGACAAACGCGCTTTTCGTCTTTGTGACCTTGCGCAATTGGCGGTTTAAATTTTCGATGGCGTTGGTCGTTTAGATCACCCTTCGGATCGGTTCCGGATTCTTGAACATGGTCGCCAACTCGTCCCAGCGATCCCGCCACAAATTTGATGCCCGCAGGATATTTCGCGCCACAGACGCGTTCTAACTCGTCCAGAGCCTGCAGCGCGGCCTCTTCCTCGGTCGTAACTCTGTAGATGGGATTGAACTCCACTGTAAACGCTTTGATACCCTTGTATGAGACGTATCGGGTGGAACTGCGAATCTGATGGATGATGCAACGCTGAATTCCCATTTTCGGGAAGACCATGGCGATGGCTTCCGAAAATTCGCTCAGTCCGTCAACCGAAATCAGCAAAATGACCGAAACGCTGCGGTCTTTAAGGCCGTTCAGTAAGCCAACCCAGTATTTTGAACTGTCTGTCTTACCGATCCACACCTTTTTCCCCAGCCAAATCGGTCCCGATTGCGATATAGACCTCTTTCTTGACGACGGTGCCTTCTTCCCGGACTTTGTAATGTATCGCATCCAGCATGACCAGCGTATAGATGTTTTCCAGCAGCCGATTTTGCCATTCGCGAATGACCGGCAGGATCCTGCCTGTAGCCTTGGACACCCGAGTTGAATCCGCCTTTATGCCGTACATTTCCCGCATGGCCTTCTCGATATCCCGCTTAGACATGCCCTGCGAATACAGAAAGATGATTTTATGTTCGATGGAAGATATGTCCATTAGATGCTTTTTGACGATCTGCGGCTCAAATTCGCTGTTTCTATCTCGGGCGACTTAAAGTTCAATGTCACCCTAACTGCTACCTGGAGTCATCATCTCATTGAACCTCGCCTTCGCGCATTTACAGCTTAATTTGATGCTTACGTTCTTTTTTCGCCACATGAGAAACCTCCGTTGTTCATTTTATCTGACAACAGAGGTTTTCTCAATTTCTGATACGCTCTCATGAATGACGTGCTGCCGACATATTATTTAACAAACACGTTATCTCGGTGAAATTTGAATGGAGACATTAGTTATAGAAAATCTCCCACCCCTTTGATTCTGCAATCTCTTTCATTGTATTTGACGGCCGAACAACAACTGCTTTGTCGGCAAATTCTAGTAGAGGAATATCAGATTCACTATCTGCATATGCCCAGATTGATTCTCCACTAGCATTATTTTCCTTTATCCAAAGTTTCAACCTATCTACTTTATCAATTCCATGGATTATTCTACCGATTTCGCCAGTACAGATCTTTCTTTCATCATAAAGTAATGATGTTCCAATCACATCTGCTTGCAAATCCAGCTGTCGAATAAATTCTTCAAGAAATGGCTGTAATGCTCCTGATAGAATGATCACATGATCGCCATTTTCCAAATGTTTAGTTATCCTTGAAACCAAATCATAATTAATACTCTGATGTCCGGTATTGGTTATAGACTCGAAAAAAGTATGCATCTCGTCTATGTTTTTCCCTTTCATTTGGTGAAAAAATGATTTAAGCAAAATAACACGATAATCCATTTTGTGTCCTCGCGTCCTGTTTACTGAACCTCTTAAAAAATTCATAACTATAAAAACCCATTGTTTTAAAGTAAATGCTTTTCTCCCGGCTTTAATCATAGTCATAACTGAATTATGTTGATATAAAGTCCCATCAAAATCTACAGTTACGATTGACATATTTGACCTCCTTTTGAGTATTTAAGAAGAATTTTTTCGATATTTTGAGCCGCCTTGGGGTATTTCTAACTGATCTGCAAACCCGTCTTTCACCCACCTTGTATTCCTAAATTTGGTTTGCAAATCGGCAATGTAACCTGAATACGGCGGAGCAAGTTAGACAGCCGCACTCAATCACCGAAACATACAAGCTTCCGAGCCGCTAAGTTACCCACACAAACTACCGAAACTTTTTCTATTATATCATTTGGTGCATTCCTTTGCTCAATAAAATCAATGGTCCAAAGAAAAGCACCGAAACAACCGACGGTGCTGTAGCGACGATCATGGCATTGGATTGAATGCTAAGAAATGGCGGCAAAAAAAATAGTATCGCTTATGATGAATGGAGATTCTATTCCGTGATTCGTCCGCCCAAGAGCCGATTCGCCTAAAAAACTAACAACTTGAACGTATTCTCGCCCAAACAAATAGGCGTGCGATGCAACTCATTGTTAAGGTTGCATTTTATCAGATACAGTTGGACAAAAACCCCGTACCAGTTTCAAACTTTAAAGAGCGTTTCGGACTTTTGTTGGATGCGGAATGGATATCTCGTAAGAATAATTGGCTGAAGCGCCCAATCCGTAAGGTCAGTTACGTTTTCCCACGCGTTTGACTGCTTCTTCGCGGAGTATTATCGTACTGGATTTTGGGACCTGTAAAGTAAATCCTTGATACACTTCTTGGCTGGGGCGCTTCGCAGCTTTTGAGGGTGCGGTATATTTTTGAAACTCGAAACAGTCCTTGATCGCAGCTTGTCCATGTGCTATCATAACCTGTAAATATCTCTATTAAAATCAGAAAGTGAAGTGTTCGCAATGGGAGAACTGGGAGAATTTCTGGGTTCGCTAACCGGCATCTGCCTTCTACTCGCGCTGCTGAATTATCCGGTGAAGTGGATCAATAAACGGTGGATCAGCAACCTTCCCAAGGAATCAAGCGTCAAAAAAATATACCCGTCAGTCATGCGGTTTCTCGTACAGAAACATCGCTATTTTGCCTTTGCATCAGTGGCTACGCTGGTGATCCACTCGTATCTGCAACTCACCTATCGGTGGCTCTCCATAGCTGGAATCATCACAGGCACGCTCTTAGTTCTTACGGTTTTGCTTGGTGTCGACCTGTTCGTCCTACATAAGGGAAAGCGCGGTCTACTGTTCCAGGCACATCGCATTTCAGCTCTGACCACGCTCTTGTCCTTCATTGTGCATTACATTACCCGCGTATAGCTCTTCAAGACGGAGGGTTGCCTTATCCAACCATATCGCAAACGCGTTTGTGGGGATGGTACAATGGTGGATCTCATGTGACCTCTCGCAAACGTCCAAATAGTTGGCTTGATATTTTACTGGAATACTTCACCAGATGTTCGAATGCAACCTTTGATTAAAGCTGTATTTGCATAGCGATTTCACAGCGTCAATCGGGTTCCTTAATTTAGTTCATACTTCTCGAGCAATTCAATTCTCTCTAGCATGAGCTCGTCGTGGAATTATTACTTCAACACTCTACTATCTAAATGACAGTTGGGTGTTGTTGCTTTAATTGAAATTCTAGTTGTTTCGCATGATCACATACTTATTCATCGGAAATTGTATCAGCATGGAGATCGTCATATTGATGAGCTTCATCGCAAAATCTCCTGCTGTCGCGCCAAGTACGCCCGCGATTGGCGCGCGCAGCAAGGTCGGCAAATACAACTGCACGAAATAGACACCAACGACCATGATTGTGTAGAGAGCCGCGCTCGAGACAGGGTTGTTGTTCGCCTTGAATGTTGTTTTACGCTGCAGGAAGAAGTTAAAGATCTGCGAGATGGCAAACGATGCCGCAAACGCGCCAAAGGCAGTCAGCCCGCCGTTTTCGACCGAGTAATGAAACGGGCCAAAGAAAAACGGTTGCGTTCGATATGGCGCAAGCAACCAGAAGTTGAAAAGCGCGAACGTGCCGAGATCGACCAGCGTCGTGATTCCGCTCATGAGCGTGAACATGATAAATTGCCAAAGCCCTGTGTGCTGTTCTTTCCAGCGGGTAAACGCGCCTTGTTTTCGTTCTTCCATATTCTTCCCTATGATTCTCTCTTTCGTTGATAGCGTTTCTCCCTGCGGGCACGCAGTGTTTGCAAGAGTCCCTGCCAGAATCGCCCGTTCACCATCACGAGAATACCATCCAGCATCGATTTGTCAATCATGCCGCCGGACATACGGGCAAGCGCACGATAAGGCAGGTGCATGGCGAACATCACATTGTTTCCGGCGATCGGTTTGCCAAGCAAAAAGCACACGCGACGCACAAGCCGCACAAGATTGTACAGCACCCGTGCGAACCCTTTTTTGTACCGCCCCTGCCCTACCGTGTCCAGTTGGTTCAGTGGATTGGATTTCACCCAGTGGCTCTGCGGAAGCGCGCGGCCAAGTAGCGCGGAAAACTCTGCATCCGGCACATTTGCGACGTCCGCCATGAAGTAATGCGACAGCTTCGCCGGATCATACGGTACCGCAGCGGTTTCACCTTGCCGTTCCACACGCATACAGAGGTGGATATCTCTGGAAGATGCGCCGACACGAAGTTCATATTCCCCCGGTTCCTCCACCCAGCGGTTGACCGCGGTATTATAGTAGCAGAATGCATGTTCATCCAGCCGTATGGATACGCGCTTCTCTTCGCCCGCCTCCAGGCTGACACGCGCAAAACCTTTGAGCTCCTGCTCTGCGCGAAATACATTGCTGCCTCGTTTTGAGATGTAGAGCTGCGCGATCTCTTCGCCCGCTCGCGTTCCCGTGTTCCGAATCGTAACTTGCACTTCTCCGTCTTCGAAGGCGATGTCTTCATATGCAAACGTCGTGTAGGTCAGCCCGAATCCAAACGGCCACGCGACACTTTCTTGCGCCGTATCATAATACCGATAGCCGACGAAGATGCTCTCCCGATGCTCCGCGGTCAGTTCTTTTCCGGGGTAATCACGCGCACTGGGCACATCTGCATATGCGTTTGGGTATGTCTCCGCAAGTTTGCCGCTTGGTGCAGCCTTTCCGCACACGAGGTCAGCAATCGCGCCGCCGCCCGCCTGCCCTCCAAGGTATCCAAGCAGCGCCGCGTCAACATCCGCTGCCCAGTGCGGTTCCACCGGCGCGCCACCGGAGAAGATCGCAACGATTTTACCGCAGGCCGGGCGCAGGGCATTGAGCAATTCGATCTGATTTTCTGGCAGGCGCAGGTGCGTTCGGTCGATTCCTTCCGCTTCGCTCCCTTCGTCAAGGCCTATGAAAACGAGCGCAACATCTGCACGCGCTGCGAGCGCGACAGCGCGGTGCTGCTTTGCGGTGCTCTTGCCGCCCCTGCGGCGAAACCCCGATTCATAGCCGACGATGTTGAGTTCTGTTTGCATCAGCGCGTACAACGCGCTGTCGAGCTGTGTCGGAACGATCAGCGAGCTGCCAGCGCCCTGAAAGCGCGGTATCTTTGCGAAATCACCGATCACGGCGACGCGCGTGTGCGCCGCAAGCGGAAGCAGTCCTTTCTCGTTTTTCACGAGTACGGCGGACCTGCGCGCAGCTTCCCGCGCAGCCTCGTGGTGTTTTTGTTTCAGTTCGGGTTTGAGCACTTGCGATTCACGCTTTGTCTGAAAGATCAGGCGAAGCAGGCTGTCTATTCGCTCGTCGAGCAGCACCTCAGAGAGTTTACCCGCGCGGACGGCTTCCAATACTTCCCGGTCGGTTTCGCCGCCGCTAAATGGCATCTCCAGTTGATTTCCGGCAGCCAACCCCGAAACGCGGTCGTTTTCGCCGCCCCAGTCGGTCACTACTACGCCGTCAAATTTCCACTCACCATAGAGAATATCCTGCAAGAGATGCTCGTTTTCGTTGGCGTAGACACCGTTGACGCGGTTATAGGAGCTCATCAAGGTCATCGGCTTGCCTTCAAGCACCGCATAGCGGAATCCTTCCAGATAGATTTCCCGCAGTGCCCGTTCGTCCGCGACCTCGTCGATTACCATGCGCCGTATCTCCTGGCTGTTCACGGCGAAGTGTTTCGGGCAGGCAGAAACGCCCTGCGATTGAATCCCGCGGATCATCGCCGCCGCAAGTTTGCCGGAAAGGAAAGGGTCTTCCGAAAAATACTCAAAGTTTCTGCCACAGAGCGGGTTTCTTTTGATATTCAGCGCTGGCCCCAGCAGCACATTTATGCCCTCCGCCGCAGCTTCCTCGCCGAGGCAAGTGCCGATATACTCCAGCAGTTCCGCATCCCAACTGTTCGCCAGTGCGGAAGCGGTTGGAAAGCAAGTCGCAGGTATGCTCTTGTTCAGGCCAAGATGATCAGCTTTACCGCCTTGTTTGCGCAGACCGTGCGGACCGTCTGTGAGCATGATGGATGGAATACCAAGCCGGATAACCGGCTTGGTATTCCAGAAGTTCTGGCCGGAGAGCAGGGATGTTTTCTCCTCCAGCGTCATCTTCTCGATCAAATCGTGATATTCTAGTTGCTTGTTCTCCATATGGATTCTGTTGTCCGCCATACTCAGGATAGGTCTGTTCCGTTGACCAGTGCGAAACAGAAGTTATGTATACACGCCTGCAACCCCTTCGTCACACTGGCGGGGTCCTCGGCATAGAGTTCGTTCAGGTAGCGGCGGTTGTTCGTCGGCATAACGGCAAGCATCAGATCGTTGCCATAATGCAGCGCAAGGTTTGCATCCATAAACTTACCCAGCACCGCATCCGTGGTCACAAATCCCTGGAAGCCCCATTCGCCGCGTAGCACGTTTTCCAGAAGTTCCGGATTGCCGCCGCACCACTTGTAGCCGATGTGTACAAAGCTGGACATCGCGCCTGACGCTTTGCCTTCCTTCACGGCGATTTCAAACGGACGCAGATAGAGTTCACGAATCGCCTGTTCATTCGCCCAGACATAGATGCCGGAGCGCGCATTGGTTTCCTGGTCGTTGAGCAAGAAGTGTTTGATGGTTACAAGAACATGCTTACTCTGCGCTCCGCTGACCATACCCGCTGAAATCTTGCCGGAAAGTAGCGGGTCCTCCGAGAAATACTCAAAGTTTCTGCCACCCTGCGGTGTGCGGTGCAGGTTCATGGCGGGTGCATACCAGACGCTCACACCGTACGCATTGGCTTCAGCGCCGACCGCCTCGCCGAAACGATAGGTTAGCTCATCATTCCAGGTTGAAGCGATAACGACCTCCGTGGGATACGACATGGCGCTCACCTTGCTAAAGAGCGAGTTCAGGCCGGCGGGGCCATCCAGCAGAATCGTCTGCGGAAGGCCGAGCCGCTCCACTGGCACTGTGCGGTACGCTGCGTTGACGAAGACTTCCTTCAGTTCATCAACCGTAAACTGTTCCAGATACGCCTGCCACTTCGGGTCGTCATAGTCGAGCCCCTTCAAGTCGGCAAGTTGGATTCCGTTCTCCGCACCCGTCACCGGAACAGCGGAGTTGTCCACGGCGGGCTTTTGCGCAGCCGCGCCGTCCAGAACGGCCTGGGGCGCAGTGTGGCTGAGGCTGTCATTGTTGGGGTAGGTGCCGGCCCAGTCGTTGCGGCTGAGGTAAGTCAGCCCGCCGTCACCATAACCAAACAGGTTTTCAATCTGCGTTCCGGTCGTGTCGTCCGTTTTATAAACGACGGTTTCCGGCACGGTCAGTGTCTTTTCGTCCACGATGTCATGTACGTTTCTGCCGACCTTGATGGCGTAATCGCCCGCATCCAGCACGTAGGCCTGCTCCTTGGTCATGTCGTAGGAGGACAGGTCTCTGAGCGGGAAGGTGACCGTCACGGTCTGGCTCTCGCCCGGGGCAAGCAGATTGGTCTTTGCATATCCGGCGAGCTCTATGGCGGATTTTTCGATGCCGTCCGCTTGATACGGCGCGGAGAAATAGACCTCCACGACATCCTTGCCTGCCATATCCCCCGTATTCGTCACAGCAACGCTCACATTGACCGACGTATCTTCATACGTAAAATCGGAGACCTTCCAATCGAACGCCGTATAGCTCAAACCGTATCCAAACGGGAACTGCACCGCAGCCTTATAGCCTTCCTCGTCCCCCTGATAGCGGGTTTCATAGTAGCGATAGCCAACATAGATGCCTTCGTTGTAATTGATAAACGACATACCTTTGATGTTGTCGTATTTGTAATCGCCAAAGTTGACGCTTGCCGGGCTGCTGCCTGCGTCGTAGGCATAGGTGTCCGTCAGGCGACCGGAGGGATTGACCGCGCCCGCAAGGATGTTGCCGAGCGAGTTGCACCCCTTGGGGCCGGGTGTTCCAATCCAGAGCGCAGCCTTGATGGACGGATACTGTTCAAGGAAGCCGAGCTCCATTGCATTGCCTGCGTTGACAACGACGATCACGTTCTCAAAATTCGCACAAATCTTGTCAAAGAGATCGGTGCGGTTTTTCGTAAGCGCCAGCGCGTCCTGCGTGAAATCGGTTGCCTCAACGCCGTCGCTTCCGATGACAACCAACGCCGTATTGGAATACTCCTTCGCCTGCGCGATCACGTCGTCCGTGAGATAATCAATCGCGGGTTCATCCGTCGCCTTCTTGCCAATCATTGTCACGATGACGCTGATGAGTCCGTTGGAACTGCCTTTTTGCGAAAGATCTTCCTGCGCACGGTAGAAGGCATCCAACGTTTCATTGAAAGAAACGCCGGCGTTCTTCAACCCCGTGAACAGGTCGATCGCGCTAGAGGCGTCCGCTCCGCCGGAGCCGCTGCCGCCGTAACGGATGTTATATGCGGCATAGCCAAACACGTTGATCTTTCCGTCTATGAGCGGCAGAAGCCCGTCCGCGTTTTTCAGGAGCACGATGCCTTCATCCGATAACTCCTCCGCAATGACCGCCCCGTTTGCGCGCGCTGCATCACCCTCTGGCGTTTCCGAGACGATCTTCAGCCCCATAAGGCTCATATAGTCGCCGGCATACGGTGCGATGCTGTAGATCCCCAGTCCCAGCAGGCAAAGTACGATCGCCCAAGTGATGATACGGCGCGGTCGTTTCCAGATACGCTTAAAAAGCTTGTCGTGCCGCTTGGCTGCGCGCTTATCGTCCTTTGCCATCGTGCGGATGGCCAGTTTGCGTGCCTGCTTCGCTTCTTTCTTCGCGCGCTGGTCGGCGGCTTTTGCCGCAGCTCGCTCCGTTGCCGGTAGAGCGCGGATTTCTCTTGTTCTTTCTTTTCTGCGCGCGCGCTCCGCCTTCACCTCGGCGGAAACGTTCTTTCTGAGTTCTTTTGCGGTTGCCATAATCCCTTCCTCTTTCTTACTTAAATCGGTTTCGTTACAGTTGTTATTGTTCCGGCTTTTGTTATTGAAGCGGCATTTCGCCGGTCAGTCCTTTTTTGCCGCGAATCTTCAAAACAACGGCACGCGTGCCCTCAAACAGCGCATAGGAGAGCAAAATTGCAAACAGCACGTCCGTCGTAAAATGCGCGCCTGCCACCACGCGGGAAAACCCGACCACAACCGCCCAGCAGTAAGCAATCACCCGAAGAAGCGCTTCTCTCCCCTTCAGCTTGTCAAATATTGCCGGCAGCAGCGTAATCAAAATTACTCCTGCTGCGTTCATCGTATGCCCGGATGGGAAGGATGCAAAGCGGTTGTCAAAGCCTCCGCGGAAATGGATCTCATACCACGGCGTAAACTCGATTGCTGGGTTGAGCATCTCGCGCATACGAAGCCTGCCCCAGATGCCCTTGATAGAGTTCATGACGATCACGATCAAGAGCAGATACACGATTGCGATCACCGCAAACGTAACCGCCTCCCGCGCGCGTTCTTTCGGTACAGCGCGGCTCAGCCAGACCGCAAGCCCAAGCCCCAGAAGCGCAGCCGCCAGCGATACATAGACCGGCAGCTCGTGCACAATGTTTTCGTTGACATAGTTGATGGTTGCAAAACCAAGCATGAATGCAAACGCCGCTGCAAGAAGCCCGTAAGCCCCCGCGAGCACGGCACCGGTCATCTTCGTCTTTTTGCTGCGGAAGCGCAGCAGTGTCAACGCACCAAACAGCGCGAGAAACTGAATCGGCGCCTCGCCTGCCACCTCGAATATCGTACTGAAGAGGTTTTTGCCATAAACTGCCTGCGATATGCGTAGATCGAAAAATGTCGCAATCAGCAGCAGCGCTGCCACGCCTGGAAATACGATCCATCGTTCCGTTTTGGTCATATGATTCCTCCTGTCAATCGGGTGCAATATTTCGTTTTAAGTTCTGAAAAACCGTGTCGTTATTGAAGAAAAACATGAAGTGCTGTATATCGATATCATAGCAAGCTCAAAAATGGATTCCTACAAATATTCTTCTAAAAATAGCATAATTCTTCACAAAATCATGCTATCGATATGGGAAAAATATGCCGTTTTATGGATTACGCAAGTAGATAGAGTTTGAAATCTGTCTGCAATATCGGTCTATCCCGCCGGATTGATCATCAGGAGTTGACGTTCACAAACAGCTTCGGGGTCATGCCGGTGGTCTTTTTGAATTGGCGAATGAAATAGCTCTGCGACGAAAACCCGAGTAGATGCGTCACCTCGCCGCATGAGCGCCCCGTAACCAGCAGTTCTTTCGCCTCATCGACACGCACCTTCAGGATATAATCGCTGATCGAGATCCCCATCTCTTTTTTAAACAGCTTTGCTAGGTATTCTTTTGTGTATCCGGTACCCTCGGCAAGCTCTTCGAGTTTGATCAAGCCGTGAGAGTGCACCGTGATATAGTCTACGCAGGCGCGCACGACCGCGGAGCAGTTTTGCAATGATTTTGTCTCCTGCACCATCTGCGCGTAATCGTAGACCGTCTGCACTTCCAGCCGCAAAACCTCTGGAATTCCAGTCGCTTCATCGATTGTGACGATTGCTTCGTCGCTTTTTGCATATGCGCAGGACTCAATGGCACCGCCGTCAATGGCCGCCCTGCACGCAAGCGCAACCGCCGAAACGGCTGCGTATTTCAGCTGCATCAATCGATTGCGGGACGTCCTGCCAACGGCGACTTTGAGCGCTGGTGTTTCCAGTATCATACGCTGATAAAACGTCAGCATCTCCTTTGGCTTTCCGTCCGTAATGAAACGGTAGAGCGTCTTTTCCATCTCATACGGTACGCGCTGAAACAAGAGCTCGCGCTGTTCAAAGAGCGTATCCGCCCCTGAGAAATTCAAAAAATCCAGCAATTTGGTCCAGTTTGATTCCATTTCGCTTTCCTCTTACAATTGCCTTCCGTCTTGAAGTCGCTGTTCGTTTAAGGCACATGATACGTATCATATAACAAATAGAAGAATTATGGTATTTTTGTCAATTGAAGGCATCTCGAGTTTTCTAACATCGCTCCGGCACCATAAAACGGAGGAAGATCTTTTGACATACTATTGTCAGATTATTCATACCCTATCGGTGTGAAAAATATCAGAAGAACATCGAAATTGCCATTATTATTATAAATACAATAAAAAACGGGCCATAGAATTTTTCCAAAACTGTTTTGTTTATCCGCTTACCAAGTAAAGGTCCGAGGATTGCACCGGTTATAGTACCGGATGCAAGCAGAATCACCAGTAACCAATTCAGAGTTCCAAATGCACTATGGGTTACCACTCCTGTAATAGCTATAAAGAATAGCACCATGACTGATGTGCCAACTACCTCCAAAGAGGAAAGGCCCATGCTATGCAGCCCGGCAAGAATTGGAGGTGTGCCGCTTGCGCCGAGCATACCTGACATTAGCCCGCCAAGTAATCCAAGTACCAAGCCTTTTACTACAATAAACTTTGAAATAGGCTTGCTTTCATTTACATTAGGTTCTTCGAGTTGTCTGTTTTCTGATATTTCTTCTTTGACTTGCTTTTTCTTTCTTGAAATCACCATTCCAGTTCCCATGACTAGAAGAAAAATTCCAAATATCATTTTAAGAACTTTTATCGGAATAATTGTGATAAGGAAGGAACCAGCGACTACTCCGACTATTCCGCCTGTAACAAGTAGAAATCCTGTTTTTGGCTTTATATTTCCTGCCCTGTAGTGACTTATTGAAGCAGCCAGGGTTGTCGGGATAATTGTTGCAAGAGATACTGACACCGCCTCATCCATCGAAACGCCAAACAATCCCGTCAGCATTCCAACATAAAATATTCCTCCACCTCCGCCCATTAAAGAAATCAGAAGTCCTATGACAAGTCCTGCCACAGGTAATAGATAAATCGGCAAATGCACTTTTATTACCTCCTGCAATCGCCAGCTAATTTTTCAGAGGCTGACAACAAAATAAATAATGATGATGTTAGGGCTGGAGTGGCTTGATTCAAAAGCTCTTATCCTATTATATCCATTGGGAATAGACGATGAAGCGTTCACAATAATATCCAGATGAAATTCAGCATGTCTTTCTGCAGTAGATTGGACATCTTCAGTTTCGGCTACAATAGTAAACCCGTGTTTCTAAATGATTCTTTTTAAAGATGGTGACGAGAATTCGGTTATCGCGGCACATGCTGACCTTTAGAAATTACTTGTGTCTTGCGGATAACAATTTGCCCTCTGCATCTATGTTATCCATACTGTTCTCCCCTATTAAAATTTGGAATGCTTGCTCCGGCAATTCCAGTACTTCTGAATAAGTCTGAATCAGCTCGGCAACAAGCTCAGCTTTTTTCTCTTTACTAAGTTCGGGTCCATCAAACTGTATAAACGGCATATTTTCAACTTTTTTCATATTTCAGCTTTTAATTATCGAATCTACATCTCGAAACCTAGTACGTAAATAGTCATAAATTAAATTTTCAGCTTTTTCCAATCCTAGTACCCCAGTATCAATGGATAAATGATATTGTCTGGCATCATTCATTTCGTGTCCGGTGAGCTCTTGAATATAACGAGCCCGCATTTTATCTGTTGACTCAATATACTTTATAGCTTCTTCGGATGTAACACCGTAGATCTCCTGGAGTCTCTTTTTACGAAATTCGACATCGGCATATAGGTATATACTTACATGCTTGGGATGATTTTGTAGAATATATGAACTACCTCTTCCGATAATAACTGCAGATCTTTCGTTTGCAATCTTCAAAATAATATCAGACTCAGCTTTGAAAATTTCCTTATCAGATGGCATAATATATTCAGCAGGCGAATAAAGTGCCGATTCGGCATATGCCATCGAGTTAATAATCGAAAGCCATTTGGAAATGATTCTTTCATCTCGCCATTCTAGATTCTTTGGCAGTGCTCCTAGCTCTTCGGCTGCTTTATTAATTATTTCCCGATCCAAATACAGCATCTTCATCTTATCTGCCAGCCGTTGTCCCAGAAAAGCTCCGCCGCTGCCCAACTGGCGGCTGATTGTAATAACTAAGGGTAATTCATGTACCATCTTCACAACCTCCTTATTCTGAATACATTTCCAACATGAAACCTATCCGGCTAAATGCAGAAATTAGTAAACCTATTGAGCTTAAGAACCTAGAACAGTCCCTATCAGAAAGCCACATGCTTATAGGCACTAAAATCATCATGGATATTTCAGGTCCAAAAATTTTCCGACCAAGTGCTTGTGGAGCCCCCAATTTAAGACCTCAACAAGCTTTGGCAAATACCCAAAAGCTTTGATTATCCATTGAAGAATCGGCCTAATGTTATCTGACTCTGAATTCAATTGATATCATGTCTGGGTCATATACGTAGAAATAAGTACTGTTCTTATCGGGTTTCCTGATCTCTGTAGCATTATATCCCATGTCTAGTGCCAGTTGATGTTTCGCAACAACACCTTCTTCATCCGAGAAGAAGCAGGCTACCAAACCTTTTGATGTGCACTTGTCACCTCTGGCTGCGCATATGAGCTCCACTTCAATCTCACCGCTCTCATCTTCCATGAAGCAAATTGATGCCCCTCCCAGAGTCTCTTCGCCGGTCGTAAATTCTCTGAATGGTTTCAAGCCAACGAAATCCTGATAAAACTTCTTCGATGCTTCAATATTTCTGCACTTGATTGTCATTCTGAATTTTTGCATTTAACCCTCCTTCTTGCAACAATGGTTCGATATAAATAGGGATGAAACAACCTCGTCCCCAGATCCTGCTGTATAATGGTCTTGGTTAGATCGGATACACCCCCGTTCCGCTCAGTTAAAACTTTCGTTAGAGGCGATAGCAGATTTACTGTTCGCTTTGCTTTCCGCTTAGCTGAGCATTACCATCTTTTTCAGGATGACGGTTCTAAACTTCCATCCGTTTCTTATTGAAATCTCTTTTATGGTTTTCGGGATGGCCCCAATGTCAAAGTCTTATTTAAACGCCTTTCCTTTCGAGCCATACTGTACGCTCTTGAGTTTGCGAAACAGAGTTTTTACAGCTCTGCATCGTTGAGCTTCTACTCAAGCCAAATGAAACGCCGGAGCTGACCTCAGTGGTCTTTTCAAACAACTTGATCGTTTGTTCCAACACGTCTGCAAAAATCGTCGATTCATATTTGATCTTCTTTTTACCTGTACTGAAATTTGTGTCCTGCAATTCGACATCGATTGCAATATTGATATGGACATCCGGTTTTGCTGCACGCCGATTGCGGCAAGCTGAAAATCAATTTGTGCAAGCAACCGTTATTTCACCAGCGTACCCTCCAGTTGGATTTATTACTCTGTTATTATAACACAGTTGCGGTTGGTCAACCATTCCATTGCCCGGCGCTCTAGGATGATTTTGACCAAGTAAAACGCATTTTTTTCGAGTATTTTCGCCCAGGAAGTGCGTATATTGCATTGCTTGGTACTGATTTTGACTTTAGATGAAGATGTTGACGTTACTCGTCTTTGCCGAGCGGCGGCACACCTACTGCACGCAATATTTTCGTTGCATTCATAGATCGAACCGCTCGTCATGAAGACGAGTAATATCAGGTAAACCACATGCACAACTGACATGGTAAAGTAACATCCCCCTTTTGATTAGGTCGTTAGCCAGTACCGGAGGTAGCTTAAATCCGATACAAAGTGCGATCACTCAAGGCAGTGTGATATCGGGGTATTCCGTCCCACTATATGAACGAATGCTTTGCACCGCTATTAGCCTCGGCTCTGCTAGCTGTTCCTGTGTCACACCGTTGCGTTACATGTGCGCTTCCAGCGATGCACTGAAGGAATGCGGGAAATTTTGTAATATACTGCTGACATACTGAGTTGTTTTTACCAGACGTCGAACATCCGTCGCGACCTCAGCAAACTTAGCGGTCTTGCGTCGGTTGCGAAACATGCCATCATTCGCCCATCTGACTCTGCGCTGCACATCAAACTCAATGTAGCACTTTGCCGAGTACGCCTTTGCGTATTCGGTCAGGTTTAGCGCACCACCTTCTGCCCAGATGGTTTACCGACTGTTGCGCTGATAAAAGCGATTGTCGCATATGCATATGCGCCACTTGCCAGTACTTCCCGGAATTTCGGGTCCAGCTTCTCAATATGACGAAGCCATTGGTATTTCAGTATACGTATCACCAATTCCGGCACGTGGATCCGCAGTGCCAGCACATTCGCCTGTCACTCCATTCGCTTCAGCGATTTCAATTAGCGACTTAGTTTCAAAGCGGATGATCGTCAGGAGACGATCAATGTCAATTGCGGAACGTCCGCTTTCTCCTATGATACACTTGCTGATGCAACATCCCGTTCTCAGATTCAATCCTAGATGTTGTCATCGCTCATGTTCTGGGCGTAGTGTGATATAATCTTGGCAGTCCATCATGATTACCTCCTTTTTAGTGAATGTTTTATGTGGTGAAACCCAATTTTACCATCTGAGGGAAAAATAACTATGGATTTTTTACTCAAGTGTCCAACTTCATATTACAATCGGACTTTATTTTTTATAATCAGAACAGGAAATTCTGCCCGGAAGCGCTTGTATACGGCTGGAAATCACGCTACAATAAAGTGATTCGTTTCGTAAACCAGAATCACCGTTTTGATTAACCAGAACGAGTATCGTATTCTTGTCGTGCCCTTTTATCCTGCAATGATTATCCATCGAATCACGCTATTGAAATGATCCAAATCAAAACAGTGTGCCGATTCGGCATGCGGAAACGAGGAAAGCATGAGTTACCGCATCTTTACTGACGCGACCAGCGACCTGCCCATCAAGTTTGCGCAGGATCTGAATGTCACTGTCCTGCCCATGGGATTCAATATGGAGGGTAAGGAATACCTCTATGTGCCCGGTCGATCGGACATGCCGATTGAGACTTTCTTTGCCAATATGCGTGCGGGCATCGACGTCACAACCGCGCAGATCAACACCTTTACCTTCCTTGAGGCGTTTGAACCCGTGCTGAAAGTCGGCGAGGATGTTCTCTATATCGGTTTCTCCACCAAGCTTTCCGGCACAGTGCAATCCGCGCATGCTGCTTCCGACGAGCTTGCGGCAAAATACCCCGATCGCAAGGTCATCGTAATTGACTCCATCTCTGCTTCACTCGGCGAGGGTCTGCTCGTTTACTATGCGGCTCGCAAGCAAAAATCGCTCGACCTGGATGCGCTTGCGGCATGGGTCGAAGCGAATAAACAACGCTTCGTTCATTGGTTCACGGTGGACGATCTCGTCTATCTCAAACGTGGCGGGCGGATTAGTGGCGCAACAGCAGCCATCGCCACGATTCTCAATATCAAACCAGTCATGCACGTGGACAACGATGGCTATCTTATTGCGGTGGAAAAGGTTCAGGGACGCAAAAAATCCCTGCGTGAATTAGTGGACCGAATGGAAAAATCCGTAGATACTGCGGCGACGGATACTGTTTTTATCGGTCACTGCGACGCGCTGGTCGACGCGGAGTTCGTTGCTTCTCTAGTCCACGAAAAATATCCGAATCTGATGATCCATGTCGACCATATCGGAACGAGCATCGGCGCGCATTCCGGTCCCGGTACAATCGCGCTCTTCTTTGTTGGAAATGAACGGTAACATATACGAAATCTTAAGCAGGCAGGGGACAACCCGTCCGTTTTTGATTGATTCGTTCATCTACGAGATATCGAATGTTATTTTACATGATGATACATTCGATTTGTTTGCAAGAACATATAAACAGATGAAACAACTTATGATATGGAGTCACATTTTATTCGCCTTACGAAACGTCGGATCATCTGTCGGTGAGAAATGAATCGTGGAGTACGAATGGGACCTGTTTTTATAGCCATGCACCGAAATTCCGATACCGATTCTATCGTAGCAGCACTCTCATATGCAATTCTGAAAACGCGCTTGGTGAGCGGGTCTAGTCGGCCACTCGCATTGGTGAATTGAGCGATTAGACGGAGATGCGGCTGAAAAATTCGCCTTTGTTCCTCCAACACTGCTGCGTACGGTTTGAACGCAGGTTCCGGAGCTCGACTGTGACAATCCGCCCATTCTCTCTGCCGCCGTGAGCGTTTACCATACCTGGCATATGATCGGGTCAGACAGCACCAGCATCCCTACGATTCCAGTGACGGTGAGAACGGCCGGCTCTACGGAATGCTCACGTCTGAAGAGGTCGCTACTTCTGACATGCGCTTCATCAAAAGCAACCGTATGGACCGTAAACCGATTTTTAACTTTCTTGCCCGCCTAGACGTGCGGCTAATCAACGGCGCAGAGCTCTCCAGCTCGTTGCTCGCTATCCTGCCGATACATGCCGGGATCTCGGGCCCGTTCGGCATGAGAATTGTTGAACTTTGTTCGTTGCCCATCGATGAATAAACATAGTCAAACTGCATCTGCAATCTGATGTTCGTTTGATGTTTATCCTTGTAAGAAATCGTTTTTGTTAGCTTTTAATCGTTAAAGAACATTCGGCATCTATTCCTTTCATGTCCATTTATATATTCAAAGAGCAGAATTTTAACTTCTCAGATTAAACAATTGGGTGTAGAGTGCTTGCTCAACTTCATTGGTTGAGCTGCATGCACTCGCTCACCGGAATATGTAGCGTCTTAGTCAATTGAAAGGAGCTGTCCTTTTCGTGATTCGCTTGAGCACACATTGCAGTGCAATTCTGACTGGGAAGGTACGTTCCCATCTCAGCATATGGATGATCAATAATATTATAAATAAAATAAACAGTTTTCTTCATGCTGCAATCAAAGAACTCACTGCATGGCTGAGGAAAATGCTCCCTCGAGTTATCGATGAATGGTGGCTAGAGTGCGTTTTGTCCGATCTATCATATGAGCAAAGAAGTTATTCCTCGGAGAACGGGTTTTCAAAACTTGAGCATCTCGATTTGGCCGCACTTCTAAGAATTACTGGTAAATCTTGGTATGATATACGCACATTCACTTAGCACGATGGCAAAGGAGCAAATGCGTATAGCGACCATCGAACAGACTGTTGAGAATGAGAAATACACATTTCGCCGTTTTCTGCTGAAACTGGGTTTTGGAGACGATTATAAAACGGTGCGGAAGGTTCATCTCACGAGGTTGGATGGGGATTCGGCATGGATGAAGTCAAACTGTACATCAGTTTGAACAATTCCTGTAGCTAAATAAAATGCTTGGCAACCTAAACTAAATCGTCTATATTGTAATAAAGGCAAGGAGGTATTTTATGTTTGACAGCGTTTTGCAAGAGGGAAGCATCGGAAATCTGAAGGTGAAAAATAGGTTTGTAATGCCAGCAATGTCCTCCGGTCATAGTAGTAATGGGGGGAAAGCGGGCGAAGGTATAATTGAGTATTATGCAGCCCGAGCAAGAGGTGGTTTTGGATTGCTAATTACCGAGTTTGTCTGTATAAGCCCTGAGGGACAGGCACTACCGGGACAGATGATGCTTTACTCAGATGATAATATCCCTGGTTTTAAAGATTTAGCAGACAGAGTACATAAAGAGGGCGGGAAAATCTTTATGCAAATCCACCATGCAGGACGTCAAACCGCCTCTGTTATCACAGGTATGCAGCCAGTAGCACCATCAGCCATACCGTGCCCTGTAAACATGGAAATACCAAAGGCGCTCACAACACAAGAAGTATACGCATTAATCGAAAAATTCGGGGATACAGCTGTGAGAGCAAAAAAAGCCGGTTTTGACGGGGTGGAAATACATGGCGCACACGGGTACTTAGTTGCGCAATTTTTGTCCAGTTATAGCAATAGACGTACTGATGAATTTGGCGGGGACATATTTGGCAGAGCTAAAATCGGTGTTGACATAATAAAGAAAGTAAAAGAAAGGTGCGGAGCGGACTTTCCCGTTTCATTCAGATTAAGCGGTGAAGAATTGGTAGAAAGTGGCAGAAAAATAAAAGAAACGGTTATTATTGCTAAGCTGCTTGAAGAAGCAGGGGCGGACTTAATAGATGTATCAACGGCAGTTTATGCAAGTATCCAATATATGATTGCACCTGCGAATGTTCCGAATGGGTTCAATCTTTATGCTGCAGAAGCTGTCAAGAAGGCGGTGAGCATTCCTGTAGTTGCAGTAGGTCGTATAAATGATCCGCTGATGGCTGAAGGTGTTGTATCCAGCAATATAGCAGATTTCGTTGCATTAGGTCGCGCGTCAATTGCTGATCCTGAATTCCCTAATAAAGTAATGAAAAATAAAATAAATGAAATATCACCTTGTGTTGGCTGTGTAACAAGATGTCTGGGTACTCCGGGAATTGATCCTACAGACTTAGGCGTTTCTTGTATGATTAACCCCTTCTCAGGACACGAAACCACTATGAAAATTACTAGGACTGAAAGTCCAAAGTTCGTAGTAGTTGTGGGCGGTGGACCCGGAGGACTGGAAGCCGCATGGGTGTCTGCAGCCAGAGGTCACAAGGTTACACTTCTTGAAAAGAGCGACCAGGTCGGCGGACAAATAATAAGCGGTTGCGTACCACCTTGGAAGCACGAGCTTGCCAGAGCAGTTAAATTCTATAATGAAATGTGTATAAAATATGGAGTAGCCATTGAGTTTGGAGTAGATGCTACACCGGAAAAGGTTATATCCTATTCGCCGGACGTGGTAATATTAGCTACCGGCGGGACTCCCATTTATCCTCCTGTTAAAAATGAAGGTATCCCTGTTGTTCAGGCTGTTGATATTTTGAGTAGCAAGGTTATGGCCGGAAGAAATGTTTTAATAGTAGGAGGCGGAATGGTTGGGCTTGAAACTTCAGAATATCTGTTGACTCAAAACAGAAGATCAACGGTTGTTGAAATGTTGGACACCGTTGGGGAAGGGTTGAATCCAAGCATACAGTATTTCATTTTTAAAGCCTTAAGAGAAGGTGGAGTAGAGATCCTGAAGAGTACTAAGGTAGAGAAGTTCACAAAGGATGGAGCGGTATGCTCAAATGCTTCAGGTGAAGTTATACTGTCTGGCTTTGATATGGTAATATTGGCAGTTGGCTCAAATGCAAGCAACCCATTGGAGGCCGAGCTAAAGAACAAAGTGAAATCACTTCATGTGATAGGTGATGCCGTTAAGACCCGCAGGATTATTGATGCGGTAGAGGAAGCAGCAAAACTGGCATTGACAATTTAGAGAAGGATCGCGAAAGGTGAAATCATGGTAGCGCCGAAAACTTTGTGTAAACGCAAAATGCCAGACAATTTCAAGTAGCCATGAGAGTAAGGTTCATCCTTGCCCTGTGTCATTACCGTAACACGGTGGCAATGGATGGACTGGAACCCCCTTTGAAAGGCGTTTCATTGTATCTACTTTGGTTGTTTTAGACAGTCGAGATGGAGGGGCTCGAACCCCTTCACGAACATAATTAGTGTGAAAATGAAACCTACTACCCGATGTTTATTTGATGTTTATCGCCATCAATAACGGCTTATAATCGTTAATAATCATCGAGAATACATTTTGAGTTATCCGCAAAGATCGGCGATTATCTTCAATTATCATCGTATAATCATAATTATATTACGCATAAATACGCACTCATAACCCGGAGGTCGTTGGTTCAAGTCCATCCCCCGCAACCAATTAAAAACCGCCCAATTCGGGCGGTTTTTGCGTTACTTAAGGGTTGAATTTTGGTACAAAAGCGGGTCAACTCAATGACCGATTCGTTTTTGAAGCGCAAGTTTTTATTAACAGGGTTGGATTCAATATCAAATCAGGTCAGGGCGAATTCGAACTTCGGCGGGAGGCCCCCGCGCCACACTTCATGGTTCCAACTGCCGCCTCAGATACCGAGTTTAACTACCTTTGCTCTTGAGCCATAACTCGGGTCAGATCATCAACAGGCTTCTTTTGACTAAATTAGCTTAACAAACAATTTCTCGATTGCGAAATATAGCGACTTCACGCAGGAGACAATTTTTTCAAGATACTTATCCCGTAACAGATTGAAGAGTTTACCAACAGATAATCTCCAGAAAAGCGTGTCTATGAGCGCACAAGAAGCAAAAACAATCAGTGCGGAACCGAAAAAGTGGACGAAATACCAAGGAGTATCAACATAAGCAGCACTATTGAATAGTGTCCCCCACAAGAAAGGGCGAATTAGAAAATTCTCATGTATCAGGTAAATACCAAAGGATGTGGATGCAATCCCGTTGATCAGTTTTGAATAGAACGGCTTGGTTTGTGACATTGCTAGAAACAACTCCAATGCGCACATTGCGCCCGGAAGCTTGTTATATTCAGCAAAGTATGTGATGTACTTTCTAAATACTCCAGAGTAGTTTAATAGATAGGACGGTGCTGCAATAGAGGCAAGAAGAATGAAAGCCCAAAATCCAAACAAAGCAAAATGGCGGGCAGCATTTGGTTTCAAAGGATAAAGACGAATATATGAGGCGATTATATACAAAGCAACGAAATACGCAAGATCGCTTCCAGAAAAGGTGGCACCTATCAATGTTGGAAGCAGGCACCAGATCACAACGAAAAGCACGATCAGCGCTTTATGCTGCTTTTGAGTCAGCATCAGTAATAATTTGTTGATGTATGGCGAAACTAAGATGAGGACGGCATATGCTGTGATAAACCAGTAGGTGCCACGAGCCGTCGGAAATATGGATGCAAATAGTTCCTCACGGCTGATTGCCGAACCCCCAGGTAAGACAAACTTCGCAAAAAACAGGAGTGCCACGCCATAAGAAACCACTTGCGCAATCAAAGAAACGAAACGCGGCAGCTTGAACTCACTTTTGATCGAAAAGTAACCGCATATCAAAACGAAAATCCCTACTGCAGGACGGCCAAAGGACCCGAGGAATAAAGCAAACACATTTTGCAAAGT
>Ga0209066_10001414_pt1 | contig 31715 bp, 20 predicted proteins | sample All_14_2_FD_187198 | JGI IMG/M metagenome (GOLD analysis project Ga0209066, IMG submission 187198) | Freshwater microbial communities in response to fracking from Pennsylvania, USA - Allegheny Zone_MetaG_DW_15 (SPAdes) (version 2) ... | reverse complement strand
AGGGCGTCGAATAAGCTCGCCGTGGGTCGGGTAGCCGCTTGACGCTGGCGGCGCTAGAGGTCAGCACGGGACGGCTGCCCCCCGTCGCGGCTCCGGGAGACGTCGTGACCCTATTCCAGCAATCGGCCGCAATGCGTTATGGGCTGGCGGTGCTTGCCACCCTCGCCGGCCTGGTGGCGCGACTTGCCGTAGAAAACTGGATCCCGCCCGGCTTCCCCTATGTGACCTTTTTCCCCGCTGTGGTGGTCACGGCCTATTTCGCCGGCCTGCGCCCAGCGATCCTGTGCGGCGTGCTGTCAGGCCTGGCCGCCTGGTGGTTCTTCATTCCGCCGGTCCATAGCTTCCAGCTGACCGGGCCGACCATCGTGGCCCTGGTCTTCTATGCCTTCGTGATCGCGGTCGACATCTTCTTCATCGACGGCATGCGCCAGGCGATGCGGCAGGTCTCCGCCGAGCGCGAGCGCTATGCCCGTCTGGCCGAGAGCCGTGACCTGCTCTATCGCGAACTGCATCACCGGGTGAGCAACAACCTGCAGGTCGTGGGGGCCCTGCTACGCCTGCAGGCGGCGGGCGTGACCGACGGCGATGCGTGCCGCGCCCTGTCCGAAGCCGGCAGCCGCATCGAGGTGATCGCCCGCATCCAGCGCGAACTGCACAACCAGGCCGGCGACCCGGCCCCGTTCCGCGATTTCGCCAGGGCTCTGCTGGGCGACGCCAGCGTCGCGGCCGGGGCTCGTATCACCCTGACGCTGGAGGGGGGCGAGAAACCCCTTCACCCCGACCAGGCCACGGCCGTGACGCTGGTCATGCTCGAGAGCTTCAACAACGCCCTGGAGCATGCCTTCGAGAACGGCGAGGGCGAGGTGCGCGTCGCCCTAGATCAGACCGGAAGCCAGCACGTCCTGACCGTGGCCGACAACGGCAAGGGACCGCCCGAGGGCTTCGACCTCGCCCAGTCGAAAAGCCTGGGCCTGCGGATCGTGCGCGCCATGGCCGGACAACTCGGCGGCCGGTTCGAGATGAGCCGCCTTGAGGGCTGGACGACCTGTCGCCTGACCTATGCGCCGAACCAGGATCCCCTATAGCCGGTCGGCCGGGGCGCCGTTCGCCGTCGCTGCGTCCGCCGGCGCCTCGCGCGGCGTGATCCAGCGGGCCAGCTTGGGTTTCAGCCAGTTTTCGAAATCGTCGACGATTTCATAGACCACGGGCACCAGCACCAGCGACAGAACCGTCGAGGTGATCAGTCCGCCGATCACCGCCACGGCCATGGGCTGGCGGAACTCCGATCCCTTGCCGATCCCCAGCGCTGTCGGCAGCATGCCGGCCATCATCGCCAGGGTGGTCATGATGATCGGGCGGGCCCGCTCGCGACAGGCCTCCAGGATGGCGTCGCGCTGGCTCTTGCCGGCCCGCTCCTCCTCGATGGCGTAGTCGACCAGCAGGATCGAGTTCTTGGCCGCCAGGCCCATCAGCATCAGCAGGCCGATCAGCGACGGGATCGACATGCTCATGCCGCACAGCAGGAGGCCCGCGAACGCGCCGCCGATCGCCAGCGGCAGGGCCGACATGATGGTGATCGGCTTGAAGAAGCTGCCAAACAGCAGGGCCATGACGCCAAACACCAGGAAGATGGCCGACAGCAGGGCGATGGCGAAGCCGCCGAACAGCTCGCCCATAGCCTCTTCGGTGCCGCCGGTAGCCTTTTCGACGCCGGCGGGAAGGTTCTTCATGATCGGCAGGTTGTCGACCTCGACCGTGGCCGAGCCCAGAACCACGCCGGGCTGCAGGTCGGCCTCGGTGGTCAGCTGGCGCTTGCGGCCATAGCGTTCGATCTTGGCCGGGCCAGCCTGGAACTCGACATCGGCCACGGCGTCCAGACGGGTATAGCCGCCGGACGCGGTGGGCAGTTGCAGGGCCTTGATCTGGGCCAGGTCGCTGCGCACGCCGTCGGCCAGCCGCACCCGGATCGGCAGGCGGCGCTCGCCGTCGGTCAGCTTGGCGACATTGGCGTCGATGTCGCCCACCGTGGCCACGCGGGCGACGGCGGCGATATCGGCCGCTGAGACCCCCAGGCGGGCGGCTTCGTCGGCGCGCGGGCGGATGACGATTTCCGGACCGCTGGGCGGCGAGGCGGGCCTCGGATCAGCGACGGTCTTCAGGCCGCGCATCTGGCGTTCCAGCGTCAGGGCGGCGCGTTCCAGCGCCGTGCCGTCCTCGCTGGTCAGGATGGTGGAAACCTCGGCCGAGCCGTCATCGCTGAGCAGATTGACCCGCACATCGGGCAGGTCCACCAGCTTGTCGCGCATCAGGGCCTTGATCTCGGGCACCCGCAGCTCGCGCTTGTCGTGCAGCACGATGGTCACCGTGCCGTCGCGCAGGTCGCTGCCGCCTGAGCCGCCGCCGGGGCCGCTGGCGGCGATCACCGTGCCGATCTGGGCGAAGACGTGCGCGGTTTCAGGCCGGGCCTTGAACAGCCGGGTGATCGACTGAACGGCGCGGTCCATGTCGGCCGCCGTGGCGCCGGGCGGGCCCTGGACCTTGAGATAGTAGTAGTTGTTGTTGGCCGGCGGCTGGAAGCCGGCGGGCAGGCCGCTGGCCATGAGAATCGAGAAGGCGAAGATCACCCCGCCGATGATGCAGGCGACGATCCGGTGGTCGAGCGCCCACTCCAGCACATTGCGATACATCCCCTTGAACGGCTTGCGCGGGTGGGGATTGGTTGCGGGCTTGAGGAAATAGGCGGCCAGCAGCGGCGTCAGCAGACGCGCCACCACCAGCGAGAACAGCACCGCCACCGCGACGGTGAGGCCAAATTCGCGGAAGAACTGGCCAGGGATGCCAGGCATGAAGGCGACGGGCGCGAAGACCGCCACGATGGTGAAGGTGGTGGCCACCACCGCCAGTCCGATGGCGTCGGCGCCGACCATGGCGGCGGCATAGGGCCGCTCGCCGGCGGCCACCCGTTTCTCGATATTCTCGATCTCGACGATGGCGTCATCGACCAGGATGCCGATCACCAGGGTCAGGCCCAGCAGGGTCACGACATTGAGCGAAAAGCCCATGATCGCCATGAAGATGAAGGTCGGGATCAGCGACATCGGCATGGCGATGGCGGTGATCAGGGTGGCCCGCCATTCGCGCAGGAACAGGAACACCACCAGGGCCGCCAGCAGCATGCCCTCCAGCAGGGTGGTGCGAGTGGCCTCGAAGCTGGCGCGGGTGTCGTCGACGATCGAATAGATCTTGGTGAAGGTGACGTCGGGATGGGCCTCGACCAGCTTGTCGATGGCGATCTTGATGCCGTCCTCGACGCGCACGTCGCTGGCGTCCTTGGTCTTGCTGACCTGGAAGGCGACCACCGGGCGGCCGTCGAGGCGGGCGAAGGACCGGGCCTCGCCAGCCCCGTCGCCGACCTCGGCCACGTCGGTCAGGCGAACGAAGCGGCCGTTGCCGGTGGGGATGGTCAGGGCGCGCAGCTGCTCGACCGTGCGGGCGGCGGCCAGTACGCGGACGGTCTGCTCGCGCGCGCCGATCGCCAGTCGCCCGCCGGGGGCGTCGAGGCTGAAACTGGCCAGGGCGGCGTTGAGCTGGGGCGCGGTCAGGCCCGAGGCGGCCATGCGATCGGGATCGATGACGATGTTGATCTCGCGATCGACGCCCCCGACCCGCGCCACCTGGGCGACGCCTTTTTCACCCTGCAGACGCCGGCTGATGGTGTCGTCGACGAACCACGACAGCTCGCTGATCGTCATCGAGGGCGAAGAGACCGCGTAGGTGATGATCGGCAGCGCATCCAGGTCGACGCGCTGGACGATCGGCTCGTCGATCTCGCGCGGCAGCAGGGCGCGCGACTGGTCGATCTTGGAGCGCACCTCGTCGGTGGCCTTCTGCAGGTCCTCGCCGATCTCGAATTCGATCGAGGTGGTGGAAACGCCCTGGACCACCGACGAGCGGATGCTCTTGACGTTGGAGATCCCCGCCACGGCGTCTTCCACCTGGCGGGTGATCTGGGTTTCCATTTCCCCGGCGGCCGCGCCGCTCTGGGTGATGGTCACCGCCACCAGCGGGAAGGAGACATTGGGATACTGCTTGATCGGCAGCATCATGTAACTGGCGATCCCGGCCAGGATCAGGGCGATGAACAGAACCGCGACCGGGATCGGGTTCTTGATCGACCAGGCGGATATGCGGACGCCGGCCATCAGCGAGCCGCCTTGCCGCTGGCGTCCGTGGGCTTGACCAGATCACCGTCCAGAGTGAAGGCCGAGCCGCCCAGCAGCACGCGCGCGCCGACGGGCGGACCGTCGAGCAACTCCACCCAGCCGCCGCCGCGCTGGCCGGTGCGAACCGGCGTCTGGCGGGCGCGATTGGACGCGTCAACCGTGACCAGGGACGAGCCCTCGGCGTCATAGCGGATGGCGGTCTCCGGCGCCGCCTTCACCTTGCGGCCTGACGGCGCGAACGTGGCGCGGCCAAAGCCGCCCGGACGCAGACCCGCATCGCTGGGCAGTCGTACGCGGACCTTGCCCAGGCGTGTGGCGGCGTCGATCCGCGGACTGACCAGACGTACGACGCCAGACACCACGCGGCCGTCGGGGAGGGAGACCTGCGCCGACTGTCCGACCGAGAGCGAAGACAGCTGAGCGTCGCCCACTTCGGCGTCCAGTTCGACCAGCCCGTCGCGCGCGATGCGGAACCAGGGTGCGGTTGCGCCGCCCGAGATTTCCCCGGGGCGTACGGTGCGTTCCAGCACCCGCCCGCCGACCGGGGCGGTGATGGTCATCCGGCTGGAGCGCGTGCGCAGCTCGGCCAGGGCCGCCTCCTGGGCCTTTGCCGCATACCGGCGGCTCTCGATCTGTTCCTGGCTGAGGACGCCCTGGCCGTCCAGGCCGGCGACGCGGGCCGCCTCGGCCTGGGCCTGGGCGGTGACGGCGGCCTGCCGGGCGATCTGGGCGCGCAGCAGGGTGTCGTCCAGCTGGACCAGCGGCTGGCCGGCGCGGACATAGGCGCCTTCCTCGACATAGACCCGGGCGACGCGATAGCCGGCCAGCTCGGAGCCCACTGCGGCTTCCTCACGCGGGACCAGTTGGCCCGAAGCTTCGAACCCGGCCCCCAGCGGGCGGCTTTCCACCCGGCCGACGGTGACGGCGCGGGCCGGGCTGGAGGCTGTTGCGGGGGCGGGCTGATCCTTCTTATCACCGCAGGCGGCGAGGCCCAGGCTGGTCGTCAGGAAGAGGATGGCGATCAGGGGGCGGTTCATCGTGGGGGATCTCATCGCGAGGAGGCGGGTTCGGGAACAGCTTGGGGCGACCAGCCGCCGCCAAGCGCCTTGTAGGTCTGCACAGCGCGTTGCAGGGCCTGGCCCCGCGCGCCACTGAGAGCGGTGCGGGCGGCGCGCCAGGTCTGTTCGGCCTGCAAGGCCGAGGTCAGATCGCTGAGCCCGGCGGCGTAGCCCCGACGATTGGCTTCGTAAGCCGTGGCCGCGCGCCGCTCGCCGGCGGTCAGCAGGGTCACGCGGCGCTGGTCGGCGGAGAGTTGCAGCAGGGCCCCTTCGGCTTCGCCGAACGCGGCCTGGACGGTCTTTTCATAGGCGATCGCAGCCTGCTCGGTGCGGGCGTCCTGGGCGTCAATATCGGCCATCAGCTTTGCGATGTTCAGCACCGGGATCGACAGGTTCAGTCCGATCGACCATGCCGAACTGGTGGTCGAGGTCGAGGTTCCGGGTGTGAAGAAGCTGGGCGACACGGCCCGCGTCAGGCCAACGCCCGGGGCCAGGGTAAAGGTCGGGAACAGCGCCAGCTCGTTGACCTTCAGATTGGCCGAGGCTGAGGCCAGTCGCGCCTGGGCCTCGCGCACGTCGGGGCGGCGGGCCAGCAGGGTTCCGGGGATGGCGGCGGGCGTCGGCGGCGCATCGGGCAGCATGGCGGTGACGGGCAGACTGGCCAGGGGATCGACGCCGCGCCCGGTCAGGATCAGAAGCGAGCGACGCGCGACCTGCAGCTCCGCCGCCAGGTTGGCGACCTGGGCCTGGGCCTGGGCCAGATCGGCGGCGATCCGGTCTGCGTCCGAACTGGGTGACAGGCCCCGGCGGCTGCGTTCCCCGGCCAGCTCGGCCAGCGAAGCGGCGATGCGGGCGCTCTGCTCGGCGTCGTCCAGTTGTACGGCCAGGACGCGGGCCTGGAAGTAGGACTGGGCCACACTGGCGGCCAGGGCGGCGCGGGCGCCCTCATAGGCGAAGCGCGCGGCGGCCAGATCATTGTTGACCACGCCCATGGCGGTTCGCCGGCGGCCGATCAGGTCCAGTTCCCAGCTGACGTCGAAACCAGCGCTGTAGTTCTCGCTGTCTCCGCCCTGGATGAAGCCGCCGCTGCCGCTCTGGTCGATGATATCGGTGCTGGTCCGGCTGGCCGAGCCTGTCAGGGGCGTGGACGGGATATAGAGCTGGCGGACCTGGCCGCGGCGCACGGCGCGGGCCTCCTCCAGCCGCGCGGCAGCCAGGCGGGCGTCGGGGCTCTGCTCAAGCGCAGTGTCCACCAGCTGAACCAGCGCCGGGTCATCGAACACCGTCCACCAGCGATCCAGCGTCTGGTCCGGCAGAGGCGTGCCCGCCGGGTCTTCATAGGTGGCGGGCAGGCGTGTGTCGGCCGTCCTGGGCGCGGAGACGCAGGCCGACAGGGTCAGGGTGAGCAGGCCGGCGGCGATCACCGTCCGCGCGCTGGCGCCTGTGGAGCGAGCGCGCCCGGCGGCGCCCGTCGCGACGAAACTCATGAAATCCAACCCGATCCGCTGCCCGTCGGCGGTTCGCCGCGTCGGCCTCTGTTCTTTCCAATTAGGCGTGTCCGGCCCGCCGGAAAACCCCTCTATCGATCATTGATCGGTGAAGGGGCTGCGCACAGCAGTCCTCTTGCCAGATCCTTTTGTCAGAAGGTGTCAGCAGCGCCGCGAGGACCGACCTTGTCGCACCGCGCTCGGCCCGAAGGTTGACGTACGGTCAAAACATACCGCATCATCGAAACGGGTGTTCGAATCCAGGTTCGATGACCCCCTCGCGGCGTTCGTGCGAGGCAGTATGCGTGAGTTTTCCGGTATACGGCTGAGGGAGATCCCAAGCGTGTCGGTTGTGTGCGGCGCATCATCAGATTTCGAAAATGCTGCAACGCCACATCTCGTCGCCTGTGACGGGACGCAGCGCGCGACGCAGCGCGCCAAGCGCCCCGACGACTGAGATCGACCAAGGTCCCCGGAAAACAAGCAGCAAAAAAACAAACGAGGGAGGGAAGCATAATGAAAAGAACCGTGTTCCTGCGCGGCGGCTCGTCACTGGCGTTGGCCATCGCCCTAACCGCCGGGGCCGCTCACGCCCAGACCCGGCCCGACACCACGCCCACCGAGGTCGAGGAAGTCGTCGTCACCGGATCGTTCATCCGGGGCACCCCGGAAGACGCCGCCCTGCCGGTCGATGTAATCGGCGCCGAGGAACTGCAGAAGCGGGGCTCCCCCTCCACGGTCGAACTGCTCAAGGCGCTTTCGGTCTCCAGCGGGGTGCTGGGCGACACCAACCAGTTCGACAGCCGCGCGCAGGGGTCTGAAGGCTCCGGCTCGGTCAATCTTCGCGGCCTTGGCTCGCAGCGCACCCTGGTGCTGCTGAACGGCCGTCGCCTGGCGATCAACCCGTTCGGCGCGGCCGGCGCCGGCATCGTCGACACCAACATCATTCCGGCCGCCGCCATCGGCCGACTGGAAGTGCTGAAAGACGGTGCGGCCGCCACCTACGGCTCCGACGCCATCGCCGGCGTCGTCAACTTCATCACCAAGAAGAACTTCAGCGGCCTGGAAGTGGGCGCCGACTATCGGGTCATCGACGGCTCGGACGGCGACTACGGCCTCAACGCCACGTTCGGCAAGGTGTGGGACAACGGCAACTTCCTGGTCAGCGCCGGCTGGCAGCACCGCTCCAAGCTCAGCGTCGCCGAGCGCAGCTGGGCCAACACGCCCTATCTGAACAATCCTGAAGCCGGCTGGTCGGCGGCGGGCAGCCCGTCGGTCTTTATCCCCCTGGCCAGCTCCACCAACGCCCTGCGCGATCCCGCCTGCGGCGGCCTGGGTGGCTACCCTGGCTTCAGCGGCCTGACGCCGGTCTGCTACTGGCACTACACGCCGTTCGACAATCTCGTGGAGAAGTCGGACGGGGTGCAGGTCTATGCCGAGGTCAACGCCGACCTGTCCGACACGACCAAGTTCCACGTCGAGGTGCTGTACGCCCATACCGACGTGCCCGAGTGGAACACCTCGCCGTCCTATGCCGCCCTGGCCGTGCCGACGGTAGAGGTCGCGCCCAGCGCGGCGCTGGCGGGTCGATACTACGTGCCGCCGACCAATCCGGGTCTGCAGGCCTTCATCGCCGCCAATCCCACCGTCACCCTCAACAGCCTGGTCACCGGAGCCCAGTCCACCGTTCCGAGCTCGGTTTTCGCCTTCGGCGCCCTGAACGTCGCCAACCGCCCCTTCGGCATTGGCGGCAATCCGGCCTTTGGCTACGGTCCCTCGATCGGCTCGCGCGCCTTTGACGCCTTCCGCGTCTCAGGCGACCTGAAGGGCGAGTTCGACAACGGTATCGGCTGGGAAATGGCGCTGACCTATTCCCAGGAGGTCGGCATCCGCACCGGCTATGACACCCTGGTCAACCGCTACGCCCTGGCCCTGCAAGGCCTGGGCGGTCCGACCTGCGACAGCAATCCAAGCCTGCCGGGCATCCAGGGCACGGCCGGGGTCGGCGGCTGCATGTACTTCAACCCCTTCGCCAGCGCGATCCCCAGCAACCCCATCACCGGCGCGGCCAATCCGGGCTACAACTCGGCCCTGGCGGTCAACAAGGACCTGGCCAAGTGGTTCTTCCAGAAGCTGTCGACCAAGCAGTCCTCGCGACTGTTTGTCGGTGAGGCCGTCCTGAACGGCAAGACCGGCATCAGTCTGGCCGGCGGCGACGTGGCCTGGGCGGCGGGCGTGCAGTATCGCCGCAGCTACTTCAAGGCCGACTACAACGACATCAGCAACGCGGCGATCAATCCCTGCGTCAACACGCCGGACTTCGGCGTGACGACCTGCACGGGGTCGCAGCGCAACGGTCCCTTCATGTTCCTGGGCGTCGGCAATGAGGCCGACAACCAGTCCGACGTGATGGCCGCGTTCGGCGAACTGTCGGTGCCGATGACCGACAGCTTCCAGGTGCAGCTGGCCGCTCGCTTCGAGGACTATGGCGGGTCGGTGGGCGACACCTTCAATCCGAAGATCTCGGCGCGCTGGCAGGCCCTGCCCTGGCTGGCCGTGCGCGGCTCGGCCGGCTCCACCTTCCGCGGTCCGCCGGATCCGATCACCACCACCACCTCGGTGACCTCGCTGCAGAGCATCCTGGGCACGTTCCGGGCCGTCGACATCTTCGGCAATCCGAACCTCGACCCGGAAAAGGCCAACACCTACAATGCCGGCCTGCTGTTCAAGGCGGGCAACTTCACGGGCAGCATCGACTACTTCCAGTTCGACTTCAAAAATCCGATCGTGACCGAGCCGGTGGCGGGCATCGTCAACGCCCTCTATCCGAACGGCGCCACGGGGGCCAACAACTGCGCCCTCTATCCCGCTCTGGCGGCCCGGTTCACCTTCAACGGCGTCTGCGGTCCGCCCACCACCATCGCCCGTCTGAAGACCAACTACATCAACGGCGCGGCGGTGAAGAACTCCGGATTCGACTTCGCGGCCGACTACCGGTTTGACAACGTGCTGGGCGGGGAGCTGTCGGTCGGCGGCAACGCCACCTACATCGCCGAGTACGAGGTCGGCGCCACCAGCGTCGAGGGCGTGGTGGTCGAGAAGGCCTTCGACGCTGTCGGCCTGCTCAACTACCAGACCACCGTCGTGCCGATCCCGCAGTGGAAGGGCGATGTCCATGCCGAATGGAGCATGGGGCCGCACAATGTGCGCCTCACGGTCCACTATATCGACTCCTACACCGACCAGCGCACGGCGCCCTTCGCGGCCAACGCCTACAAGGACACCACGGGCGCGGGCGTGCAGATCACCAACGGCAAGACCATCGACGCCCAGGTCCTGACCGATCTGGCCTATCGCGTCTTCCTGCCCTGGGACACGACGGTGACGGCGGCGATCACCAACCTGTTCGACAAGGATCCGTCCTACGCCCGTCTGGACCTCGGCTACGATCCCTTCACGGGGGATCCGCTGGGCCGGACCTACAAGATTGGTCTGCGCAAGAAGTTCTAAACCTCGCTGGAGCGATCAAGAGGGAGGCGCGCCCTTTGCGGGGCGCGCCTCTTTCATTTGTCTCAGCGGGTGAAAAGACCCATCAGCAGCGGGCGGGCGAACAGATGGGCCGCCTCGTCGCGCGCGACCCCGGGCACCCAGGCGCCCAGCGAGGCGGCGGCGTTGAGCATCGAATTGATCATGTGGGCGGCGATCATCGGATCGACCGCGCGGATCGAGCCATCGGCGACGCCGTCCGAGATCATCGCCGCGAAGCGCTCCGAGCCCCGGCCATAGCCCTCGGCCATCTCGTGGCGGATATCGGTGGGCAGGGCGCCCATCGACGAAGCGCGCAGCAGCGGGCCGTGATCCGAGAGCTGATAGGCCACCAGGGTGGCGGTGGCGGCGGCCACCTGATCCCAGGATGATCCCTTGCGGGCGCGGGCGTCGGCCTGCGATTTGCGGGTCACGGCGAAGGTGCGCTGGAAGCACTCGACCACCAGGGCGTCCTTGTCGTCATGGTGATGATAGAACGAGCCCTTGGTGACGTTCAGCGCCGCCGAGATGTCCTCGACCGAGGCTCCGCGATAGCCGCGCTGGTTGATCAGCCGGGTGGCGGCGACCAGGAAGGTTTCGCGCCATTCCTGGCCCTCGGCGGAAACCGGGGTCGGGTCGGGCAGGGTGGCGGGCGCCCAGACCTGTCCAGGGGCCGCCAGCCCACCGACCAGAATGTCGTAGATCTTGTCGCGAACGCGTTCGTAATCGTCCAGATCGTAGCGCCGCAGCCAGGTGCCCGACCAGAAGACCTGCTCCATCAGCAGATGTGTGCGGGCGTTGCGTTCGCGCTTTTCCAGATGCTCGAATCCCTCGCCCTCGAAGAAGCCGCGCACGCGCCGGAAGAGATCGTTGAACGCGTTGGAGACCGACGAGCGCAGGGGCTCTTTCAGGGCCTTGATCTCGGTGAAGCTGGTCAGGGGTGTGGCCTCGCCCAGCCGGACGCGACGGTTCAGATCCAGATAGAGGTCGATGAAGGTCTTCAGGCGCGACGGCGGGTCGGGCTGCTCTGCGGCCTGGGCGATCATCGCGTCGAAACGCTCCAGGCCGCGCATGAAGCATGCGGCCGCCAGGTCGTCCTTCTTGCGATAATAGTAGGTGACGCTGGTGGTGATCAGGCCCACGCGAGCCGCGACGTCGGCCAGGGTCATGCCGCGCACACCCTGACGGTTGAGGACCGCAGTGGCCGCCGCCAGGATGGCTTCTTTCTTGCGCGCATAGCGCGCCGTGGCCACGCCTGCGATCCGTCCGTCATCCATAAGGCAGGATCTCCCAAGCACCGTCTGCGCCGGCTGCTGGACTGTGCAGTCCAATTTAGGCGCGCCGGGGGACGAGGCAAAGGCCGCCACCCGATTTTCCAGACAATAACAGGGCGGCGCCCGCCAGGTTTTTCAGCTTTGTTGCAGAACGCTGCTCTGTTGAGCGTCTTGGGCGTCGTTTAGGGCTGTAGCCACGGTCTGGATCAGGGCGGCGGGGGACAGTGGCTTGGCGACGGCGCCGTTCATGCCGGCCGCCAGATAGCTGGCCTGCTGGTGGGCGAGGGCGTTGGCGGTCATGGCCAGGATCGGGGTCGCGCCGATCTCTCCGCCCAGCGCCCGGATGCGTCGGCTGGCCTCGACCCCATCCATGCCGGGCATCTGGATATCCATCAGGATCAGGTCAAAGCCGCGACGGGCCGCCTCGACGCCTTGGGCGCCGTCCTCCGCGCATTCGACACTGGCGCCCATGGCCTCCAGCATGCGTGAAGCGACCATGCGATTGGTGGCGTTGTCCTCGACCAGCAGGAAGCGTCTGCCGTCGAACAGCGGACGGTCGGCCTCTTCACGGGCCTGGAGGGCGTCAGCCCGTTCCGCCTGGATCTCAAGCCAGAAGATCGAGCCCCGGCCCAGGGTGCTGGTGAAGCCGATCTCGCCGCCCATCAAATGGGCGAGCCGGCGGGTGATGGCCAGGCCAAGTCCCGCACCGCCAAACCGGCGGGTGGTGGAGCCATCGGCCTGACTGAAGCGCTCGAACAGATGACGGCCGGCCTCCTCGGCGATGCCGATGCCGGTGTCTTCAAACTCGAAGCGCAACCTCAGCCCCCCTTCCGACGGCCGGGCTGTCAGACGAATGTCGATGCCGCCCTCCAGGGTGAATTTTGCGGCGTTGCCAAGCAGATTGAAGAGCGCCTGACGCAGCCGCACCGGATCGACGGACACCCAGCCCAAGTCGGGAGGCGTCTCGACGCGTAGATAGAGCCCCCGCTGCCGCGTCTGCGGGCGCAGCAGATCGGCGACGCCGCGCAGCAGGGCGGCTGGGTCCGCAGGCTCGGGCTTCAGCTCCAGCTTGCCGGCTTCGACCTTGGAAAAATCGACGATGTCGTTGAGCAGTTCCGACAGCATGGCCCCGCAGCCCAGGGCCTCATTGAGCAACTGACGGCCGTCGTCCGTCAGGGTCTCCTGCTTGAGCAGATGCAGAACGCCCAGCACGCCGTTCATCGGCGTGCGAATTTCGTGGCTCATATTGGCCAGGAACTGGCTCTTGGCCTCGGCGGCGTCGATGGCCACATCGCGGGCGGCGGTCAGCTCGGTGACGTCCTGGGTGATACCGATGACATCCCAGGAATCGACGCTCTGGCCGCGTATGCCGCGCCAGGCGGAGCGCAGGATCACCCAGACCTTGTTTTCGGGGTCAAGATATCGATAATCAGTAATTCTATGGTCGCCGTTCCGCACAGTGGCGGAGAAGTTTTCCCACACCCGGGCCCGGTCATCAGGGTGGATGGACTGGGTCATCTCAGCCATGGTCATGGTCCGCACGCCGCCCATCGGCGACGATGGCGTCGGGATGTCCTGCTCGAAGATGTAGGCGCCCTTGCGCGTATCAAACCGCCATACATAGACGCCAGCCGTCGAACGAAGCATCTCATTGGCGCGCTCGGCCTGCTGCCGGGCCAGGGCGCGGGCGCGATCCTCGCTGAAATCCTGCATCACCACCAGCAGCACATCGCTGGACAGTTGCTTGGATTGCGAGCGCACCCACAGCCAGCCGCCGCCCCTGCGCGCCAGCCGATGCTCGGAGCCCGCCCGTCCGTCGCGGCGCAGCGACCGGTTCAGCGCCTCGAACACCGCAGTGTCGTGAAGGTGGAAGAAGTCGCGAATCTGGCGGCCAAGGCTCTGCTCGGCCGTCCAGCCCGTCAGGGAGGTCCAGGCCGGATTGACGCGCACGATGGCGCCCTTTTCCAGCACGACGAACATGTCGAGGCTGTTCTGGAAGAACCAGTCGGCGGCGGCGTCTTCCGTGCTCGGGGCGGCCTTGGTGTTCAAGTCCTTGCCCATCGGCGCTCCCTCGTTTTCAATGACTATGCACGACACGGGTAAAGCGAGCGTTGCGTCACAATGCCCCGTGTCGCGCCAACAACAAACGCCGCCGGAAACCGGGTGGTCGCAGGGAGAATTGGATCTTGAGTACGCCCGAAGCCGTAGGTCTGTCGTCCGAGCGCCTGAAGCGCATCGAAACCTTCATCCAGGACAAGTACATCGCCAGCGGAAAGCTGCCCTGCGCCCTGACCCAGGTCTGGCGGCGCGGCCAGCTGGCCTATACGTCCGTGCTCGGTTCGGCCGATATTGAGCGCGGCAAGGCGCTGAAAGCCGACAGCCTGTTTCGCATCTATTCAATGACCAAGCCCATCACCAGCGTCGCCTTCATGATGCTGGTCGAGGAGGGCAAGGTTTCGCTCGATGATCCGGTCCATCGCTTTATCCCGGCCTGGCGCGACCTGGGCGTGTTCCAGGCCGGCGGGCTGGGCGCGTTCCAGACTACGCGGGCCGACCAGCCGATGCGGATGCTGGACCTGCTGCGCCATACCGCCGGCCTGACCTATGGCTTCCAGCAGCGGACCAATGTCGACGCCGCCTATCGCAAGCTGAAGCTGGACGGCATCGACAGCGAAGGCGGGCTGCAGGACTTCATCGACCGTCTGGGGACGGTGCCGCTGGAGTTCAGTCCTGGCGAGTCCTGGAACTATTCGGTGGCGACCGACGTGCTGGGCTATCTGGTCGAAAAGATCTCCGGCCAACCGTTCGACGCCTTCTTGAAGAGCCGCATCTTCGACCCGCTGAAGATGGTCGACACCAGCTTCTTTGTGCCGGAGAGCCAGCGCGCGCGCTTCACGGCCTGCTACGCCCTGACGCCGACGGGCAAGGTCGTCCTGCAGGACGACCCGGAGAAGAGCCGCTATCTGAGCGATCCATCGGTCAAGTCGGGCGGCGGCGGCCTGGTCTCGACGGCCGACGACTACATGCGCTTCTGCCGGATGCTGCTGAACGGCGGTGAACTGGACGGCGCGCGGCTGCTCAGCCCCAAGACCATCAGTCTGATGACCATCAACCACCTGCCGGGCGGCAAGGAGCTGACCCAGCTGTCCAAGTCGCTGTTCAGCGAGGCGGTGTTCGAGGGCCTCGGCTTTGGTCTGGGCTTTGCGATGACCATCGACCAGGCGCGCACCAAGAACCTCGGCTCGCACGGCGAGTATTTCTGGGGCGGCATGGCCTCGACGGCGTTCTGGATCGATCCCGTTGAAGACCTCGCGGTGGTGTTCATGACCCAGCTGATGCCGTCATCGGCCTATCCCATCCGGCGCGAGCTGCGGACCCTGGTCTATTCGGCCTTCACGGAGTCAGCGACTTAGATCCTGCCCTCCTGGGGGAGGCGGCCCGGAGGGCCGGAGGGGGCATCACAAGAAGGCGGCGCGGGAGCCCAGGCTCCCGCGCCGAAGTCGGCTTTACCTAGTCCGACGCATTGGCCACAATGCGCCACGCCCGCGTAAAATCCATGACTTAGAATTGGTAGAACGCTTGCAAGTCGCGTCCCAAGCCCCAGCTCCCACGCGTACGCCCTCCCTCAGCCGGATCGTTCTGTTTGTCATGGGCGGGGCTGGATCGCGTTCAACGCGCCATCCCGGGCCGCCGACAATCTCGGCTGAAACTACTGTTTCGAACTTGTAGTATGTTTTCGGCATCGTCAACGCCAGTTGCTCGCAAATCGGGCGCCGTCACGGAGGTCTGGACATCCGCGCGCGAGCGTGCAGGTTTTGTCTTCAAACAACCGTTCAAACATAAGAGCAGGGGTGGAAGCCGCCATGACCGCGATCAACGCCGTCACCGATCTGACCATTGAAGGCGACATCGGCGTCGTCACGCTGAACTCGCCGCCCGTCAACGCGCTGTCAGCCGCCGTGCGCGAGGGCCTTTCGGGCGCCTTCGACGCCGCCATCGCCGACCCGGCGGTGAAGGCCATCGTGCTGATCTGCGAGGGCAAGACCTTCATCGCCGGCGCCGACATCACCGAGTTCGGCAAGGCCATGACCGGCCCGTCGCTGCAGGACGTGCAGAACACCATCGAGAACTCGCCCAAGCCGGTGATCGCCGCGATCCACGGCACGGTGCTGGGCGGCGGCCTGGAAGTGGCCCTGGTCGCGCATTATCGCGTCGCCGTGCCCTCGGCCAAGGGCGGCCTGCCCGAGGTGAACATCGGCCTGCTGCCGGGCGCCGGCGGCACCCAGCGCCTGCCGCGCATCGTCGGCGTCGAGAAGGCGCTGGAGATGGTCACCAGCGGCCAGCACGTACCGGCGAAAGCCGCTCTTGCGATGGGCCTGTTCGACGAGCTGGTCGAGGAAGGCCATCTGCGGGCCGGAGCCATCGCCTTCGCCCAGAAGGTGCTGTCCGAGAAGCGTCCGCTGGCCAAGGTTCGCGAACTGAACGCCAAGGTCGAGGCCGCGCGCGGCAAGCCCGAGATCTTCGCGGCCTTCCGCGCCGCCAACGCCAAGAAGTTCCGCGGCTTCATGGCCCCGGAGAACAACATCAAGTGCATCGAGGCGGCGGTGAACCTGCCCTTCGACGAGGGCCTGAAGGCCGAGCGCAAGCTGTTCATGGAGCTGATGACCGGCAGCCAGTCGGCCGCCCAGCGCCATGTGTTCTTCGCCGAGCGCCAGGCCGCCAAAATTCCTGACGTGCCCGACGACACCGCCATCATCCCCGTCAAGAAGGTGGGCGTGATCGGCGCCGGCACCATGGGCGGCGGCATCTCGATGAACTTCCTCAACGCCGGCATCCCGGTGACGATCATCGAGATGAAGCAGGAAAACCTGGATCGCGGCGTGGCCACGATCCGCAAGAACTATGAGAACACCGCCAAGAAGGGCCGTCTGACCCAGGACGACGTCGAGGCGCGCATGGGCCTGCTGACGCCTTCGATGAACCTCGAAGACCTGGCCGACTGCGACCTGATCATCGAGGCCGTCTTCGAGCTGATGGAGATCAAGAAAGAGGTCTTCGGCAAGCTGGACAAGATCGCCAAGCCCGGCGCGATCCTGGCCTCGAACACCTCGTATCTCGACATCGACGTGATCGCCGCCAGCACGAGCCGTCCGGAAAGCGTGATCGGCCTGCACTTCTTCTCGCCGGCCAATGTGATGCGTCTGCTGGAGATCGTGCGCGGCGCCAAGACCGACAAGTCGGTGATCGCCACCTCGATGCAGATCGGCAAGAAGATCGGCAAGGTCGCGGTGCTGGTCGGCAACTGCCACGGCTTTGTCGGCAACCGCATGCTGGCCCAGCGCCAGCGCGAGGCCCAGAAGCTGATCCTGGAAGGCGCTATGCCCTGGGACGTCGACCGCGTGCTCTACGACTTTGGCCTGCCCATGGGTCCGTTCGCGATGAGCGATCTGGCCGGCCTCGACATCGGCTGGGACCCGGCCAAGACCTCGTCCTCGACCGTGCGCGAAGTGCTGTGCGAGATGGACCGCCGCGGCCAGAAGAACGGCAAGGGCTTCTACGACTACGACGAGAACCGCGTCGCCAAGCCTTCGCCGATCGTCGAGGAAGTGATCCGCGACTTCGCCGAAAAGCGCCAGATCCAGCGTCGCGACATCACCGACCAGGAGATCCTGGAGCGGTGCCTGTATCCGATGGTCAATGAGGGCGCCAAGATCCTCGAAGAGGGCAAGGCCATTCGGGCGTCCGACATCGATACGGTGTGGATCAACGGCTATGGCTGGCCGGTCTATACGGGCGGCCCGATGTTCTGGGGCGAGCTCGTCGGCCTCGACAAGGTGCTGGCCAGGATGAAGGAATTCCACGCCACGCTGGGCGACGATTTCAAGCCGTCGGCCCTGCTGGAGCGCCTGGTGGCCGAGGGCAAGGGCTTCAAGGACGCCTAGCGGCAACCTCCTGAACGTTGTCATCCCGGGCGTAGCGAAGCGCAGACCCGGGACCGACATGGAACTCAGCGCTTCGGGTCGGTCCCGGATCGGCGCGCTTCGCGCTTGTCCGGGATGACAATTTTTGTGGATGCTCGCCATGACCTCCATCGCCGCCATGATGTCCGCCGACTATGGCGTGATGGGCGACATCCTGCGGCTGCGGACGCAGGAAAACCCGGACCGTCCGGCCATCGTCATGGAAACCGGCGAGAGCGTGACCTACGGCCAGTTCGACGCCCTGGTCGACCGGGTGGCGGCGGCCCTGCAACGCGACGGGATCAAGCCCGGTGAGGCCGTCGCCGTCTGCGCCCTGTCGTCCATTCCCTACACGGCGGTGTTCCTGGGCGGCCTGCGGGCCGGGGTCGCCGTGGCGCCGCTCGCGCCCTCGTCCACGCCCGAGGCCATAGCCGGCATGGTCGCCGACTGCGGCGCGAAGCTCTTCTTCCTCGACGCCGGGGTGGCTGAAGCCCAGAAGCCCGCGCCCGTGCCTGTGCGCCTGATCGCCCTGGACGGCTCCTCCGCTGGCGAAGCCTTCGACGCGTGGCTCGCCCCGGAAGGCGCCAAGCCAGCCCCGGTCGAGATCGCGCCCGAGGCTGCGTTCAACATCATCTATTCCAGCGGCACCACCGGCACGCCCAAGGGTATCGTCCAGTCGCACGGCATGCGCTGGAAGCACGTCTTCCGGGGCGACGCGGTCGGCTATGGCCCCACGGCCGTGACCCTGCTGTCGACGCCGCTGTATTCCAACACCACCCTGGTCGTGTTCTTCCCCACCCTGGCGGGCGGCGGCACGGTGGTGCTGATGAAGAAGTTCGACACCGGCAGGTATCTGGAACTGGCCCAGGCGCATCGCATGACCCACACCATGCTGGTGCCGGTGCAGTATCGCCGCCTGATGGAGCGGCCTGATTTCGACAGCTTTGACCTGTCGACCACCCACCTGAAGTTCTGCACCAGCGCGCCGTTCGCGGCGAACCTCAAGGCCGATGTGCTGAAGCGCTGGCCCGGCGGGCTGGTCGAGTATTTCGGCATGACCGAAGGCGGCGGCACCTGCATCCTGATGTGCCACGAGCACCCGGACAAGCTGCACACGGTGGGCAAGCCGGCGCCGGGCCATGACATCCGGCTGATCGACGAGGACGGCGTGCAGGTCGGCCCCGGCGTGGTGGGCGAGATCGTCGGCCGGTCGGCCGGCATGATGAACGGCTATCACGGCCAGCCGGGCAAGACCGCCGAGGCGACCTGGATCTGCCCCGAGGGGAACCGCTTCATCCGCACCGGCGATGTGGGCCGCTTCGATGAGGAGGGCTTCCTGACGCTGATGGATCGCAAGAAGGACATGATCATCAGCGGCGGCTTCAACATCTATCCCAGCGACCTGGAGGCCGAGATCGTCAAGCATGACGCCGTCGCCGAGGCCGCCGTGGTCGGTGTTCCCTCCGACGCCTGGGGAGAAACCCCCATCGCCTTCGTGGCCCTGAAGGCCGGCGCCGGCGCCAGCGCCGAAGAGATCAAGACCTTCGTCAATAGTCGCGTGGGCAAGACCCAGCGCGTGGCGGAACTGCACCTGGTCGATGCTTTGCCGCGCAGTCACATCGGCAAGGTTCTCAAGCGCGAACTGCGCGACTCATGGCAGGCTTCGAGCAAGGTCTGAGCGTTTTCCCCGCGACGGCGCGCCGCAGTGGGGCGAATGGAATCGGTCGTTACGGTTGCTTAACCATAAGGCGCCGCAATTGGGCGTCGGTCTTTCGTGGAAGCGCCTGCCCCATGCGTCCTTCGCCCGCCGTCGTTCCCGTCCTGAAGCCGGCCAAAGCCAAGACGCGCGCCCCAGCCCTGCCAGTCGATTTCGACGCCGTCGCCGAAGCCCTCCGCGCCGCCGGCCATGGCCCGGGCGAGGAAGCCGGCCTGATGTCGCGCTTCTGCCGTCCCGTCGCCGTGCGGGTGCTGGCCGATCATGCGCAAGCCGTCTCCGCCGCCCTGACCGCCATGGGCGTGCGTCCCGGCGGCTATTGCGTGGTGTCGGCCCTGGCCTGCGCCGAAACTCTGGCCGGCGTTGTCGCCGCCGGGCTGAAGCCCTGGCTGGTCGATGTGGATCCCTTCAGCTGGATGTTCGATCCCTCGCACCTGCGCGAGCGTCTGCCTGAAGCGCCCGGTCCGCTGGAAGCCATCCTGCCCGCCGGCGCCCACGGCCGTGCGCCCGACCTGCGCGCCTGGGCCGCCTTCCGCGACGAGACGGGCCTGCCGATCCTGGTCGAGGCCGTCGAGGCCTTCGACGTCATTCAAAGCGCCCCGGTGCCGGTCATTGTCGGCCTGCCCAGCGGCCAGGGCGTGTTCGTCGCCTGCGAGGACGCCACCCCGATCGTCGGTATGGACACCCCGTTGTTCGACGGCGAGGCCGGCCTGGACCTGTGGCCGCAGAAGCGCCCGCGCCTGGCCACCGCCGCCCAGCGCCTGCGCGTCCTGCTGCTGGACGCCCCCATCGGCTTTCAGCCCGGCTGGGGCATGAGCTGGGTCTCCGAGACCTGCGCCCTCAGCCTGCCAGACCACACCGCGCCCGCCGTCCTGTCCAAACTGGCCGAGGCCGGCGTCGACGCCGTCGGCGCGTCTTTCCGCACGCGTGAGATGGCAGCCGACGAGACCCCGGTCGCGGATCGCCTGGCCAGTTCGGTGGTGGTTATCCGGCTTGATCCGGACCTTGGTTTGCAGGCGCTCGACGATATCGCGGCCGCGCTGCGGAGCGCTGTGGCGGGCTAAGCCTTACACATCCAACGTCCCAAAATCCTTGTCATCCCGGAAGCGCGTAGCGCTATCCGGGACCCAGGGGCAACCGCACGACATTGGCCCCTGGGTCCCGGCTCTCCGCTTCGCTGCGGCCGGGATGACAAGTTTTATTGGGTTGGAAAAGGTCGTTCAGTTCGCCGCCGCGTAGGCGTCGACGCCCGCGATCCGCTGGGCCTTTTCCGCCTCGCTCAGGAAGGACCCAGAGAAGCTGTTCTTGGCCAGGGTCACCAGATCCTCGCGCGTCAGGCCTACCGCCGTTGCCGTGGCCATGTAGTTTTCCAGCAGATAGCCGCCGAAATAGGCCGGGTCGTCGGAATTGACCGTGGCCTTCAGGCCCAGGTCCAGCATGCGCTTGAGCGGGTGGACGTCGAGGCTGGGCACGCCGCACAGCTTCAGGTTCGACAGGGGGCAGACCGTCAGCGTCGTACCGTCGCGCACCAGACGGGCCGTCAGGGCCTCATCCTCCAGCGCCCGGTTACCGTGGTCGATACGGTCGACCTTCACCAGATCGATGGCTTCCCAGACATATTCCGGCGGGCCTTCCTCGCCGGCATGGGCGACGATCTTGAGGCCCAGCTCGCGAGCCGCCTGGAACACGCGCGCGAACTTGGCGGGCGGATGGCCGACCTCCGAAGAGTCGAGACCGACCCCGGCGATCTGGGCCAGCCACGGCTTGGCCTGTTCCAGGGTGGCGAAGGCGGCGTCCTCGTCCAGATGGCGCAGGAAGCACAGGATCAGCTTTGAGGTGACGCCATAAGTCTTCTCGGCCTCGGCCATGCCGGCCAGCAGGCCCTTGATCACCACGTCGAAGGCGATGCCGCGATCGGTGTGGGTCTGGGGATCGAAGAAGATCTCGGCATGGGTCCCGCCATCGGCCGCCAGGCGGCGGAAATAGGCCAGGGCCAGGTCCTTGAAGTCGGCTTCCGTGATCAGCACGCCGGCCCCCTGGTAATAGATGTCCAGGAAGTCCTGCAGGTTGGAGAAGGCGTAGGCCGCGCGGATCTCCTCGACCGAGCCATAGGGCAGGGTGATGCCGTTGCGGGTCGCCAGCTCGAACATCAGCTCGGGCTCGAGACTGCCCTCGATGTGCATGTGCAACTCGGCCTTCGGCAGGCCTCGGACGAAGGCGGTCAAATCAGCCTGGGGGAGATCGGTGTTGGTCATGGGGCAGTTATGGGCGTTCTGGCCCGCGCCTTTCAACCCCGGCCCGCTCGATCCGACATCATGAGCGGTCTTCACGCTTTCCCATTGCGTCTGTCGCCCTCCGACTTAACAATCCCGCCATGAGCACGATCTTCCTGCGCGGCCTCGCGCTGTTTGCCGCCCTTTCCGCCGCCGTTCCCGCCGCCGCCACGGAGGCCCCCGCCACCGAACGCTGGTGGGCCCATGTGAAGATCCTGGCCGACGACAATATGGAGGGCCGCCTGGCCGGCAGTCCGGGCCATGCCCGCGCCGCCGCCTATGTCGCTGAACGCTTCGCCGCCTATGGGCTGAAGCCCGCCGGGACAGACGGTTATCTGCAGCCCGTTCCGCTGGTGCTGCAGCGGGTTTTTCCTGACAAGTCCAGCGTCGCCCTGGTCAAGGACGGCGTCGCGATGTCGCTGGTGCTGGGCGAGGACCTGACGCTGCCAGCCCGCACCCCCCAGCCGGCCAGCGTGCCGGACGCGCCGCTGGTGTTCATCGGCTATGGCCTGCACATGCCCGAGGCCGGCCATGACGACTTCGCCGGCGTCGATCTGCGCGGCAAGATCGCGGTGGTGCTGAGCGGCGGGCCCTCGGCTGTCGGCGCGCCGCTCCGGGCCCATGCCGCGCGGGAGCGCTGGGAAGCGCTGCAGAAGGCCGGCGCGGTGGGTCTGGTCAGCATCCAGAACCCCAAGCAGGTCGAAATCCCCTGGGAGCGCGCCAGGCTGCGCGCTGTCCAACCGGCGATGCGGCTGGCAGATCCGGCCCTGAATCCGGTGAAGGGCGAGCTGTTCACCGCAACCATGAACCCGGCCTATGCCAACAAGCTGTTCGCGCCTTCGGGCCGCACGCTGGAAGAGCTGCTGGTGCTGGCTGACGCCGGCCAGGCCCTGCCGGGCTTTGCCCTGAACCAGAGCCTTCGCGCCACCGTCGCGACCGAGACGACCCAGGCCGTGTCGTCGAATGTCGCGGCCCTGCTGCCGGGCTCCGACCCCGTCCTGTCCAAGGAATATGTGGTGCTGTCGGCCCATCTCGACGGTCTGGGCGTGGGCCAGCCCATCGACGGCGACGCGATCAACAACGGCGCGATGGACAATGCCAGCGGCGTGGCCTCGCTGCTGGAACAGGCCGCCGCCCTGAAGGCCGGCGCGCCGCCCAAGCGCTCGATCCTGTTCGTGGCCGTCACCGCCGAGGAGCAGGGCCTGCTGGGCTCGCAATATTTCGCCGAGCGGCCCACCGTCCCGAAGTCCGCCCTGGTCGCCAATGTGAACATGGACATGTTCATGCCGTTCAAGCCGGCCTCGCACATCATCGTCATGGGCGAGGCCGAGTCGACCCTGGGCGAGGTTGCCCGCCGGGCCGCCGCCAGTCAGGGCTTTACCGTGATGCCCGACCCGTTCCCCAACGCGCTCAGCTTCGTGCGCTCGGACCAGTACAGCTTCATCCGCACCGGCGTGCCCGCCCTGGCCGGTCGCCTGGCCCATCCGGCTGGATCGCCCGAAGCCGCCGAAGACCGCCGCTGGCGCGCCGAGCGCTATCACGGCCCGAAAGACGACCTGGCCCAGCCGTTCGACCTGCCCACGGCCGTGCGTTTCAACCAGTACATGGCCACGCTGATCCGCGAGGTCGCCGACGCGCCCGCGCGGCCGCAATGGCTGCCGAACAGCTTCTTCCGCCGGTTTGCGCCGGCCAAGTAGTCAGGCGCTCTTCACCCACTGGAACACTTGGTCCAGCGGCTTGCCGAACACCTCGGCGATGCGGAACGCCGCTTCCAGCGACGGCGAGTACTTGCCCGCCTCGATGGCCGCGACCGTCTGACGGGTCAGGCCAATCCGCTGGCCAAGCTCGGCCTGGGACATCTCGCCGTGCAGGAAGCGCAGGGTGCGGATCTGGTTGGTGATGGTTCCGGGGCTCATGCCACGCCCCGGCGGTAGCCCAGCACGATCAGGCCGTCGCGCAGGATCTCGACGCCGACGATCGTGGCCAGGGCGGCGTTGACGATGATCCACCCGCCGGCCGTGAAGGGCATCACCACGCCCACCAGGATCATGCCCGCCATCAGCAGGTAGTAGGCGGTGGTCTTGGACCGCCGCTCGATGGCCAGGTCGCGCTCGTCGGCCGGGGCCCGGGCGTCTTCCGGCGAGCGGGCCATGAAGTACAGGCGTCCCACCATGATGATGACCATGTGGCTCAGCGAGGTCGCGGCGAACACGCCCAGCCGACTGAGGTCGGGCAGGGCGGTCGTCGGAGGGGCCAGCGCCGCCAGGGTGAAATAGGGGCCATAGGTGACGGCCATGGCGACCAGGGAAAGCCAGGCGAGTTTCTCACGATAAGGCATCGGTCGCTCCGAAATGACTACCAAGTTTCACTTCATGTAAAAAATAACAGACATTATGTCAATCATTACGAACTTCATGATTAGGGGTTAGGACCGCGCGCCGGGGTGGCCGAGCCTCGCCGGGCGCGCCGCCGCTCGGCGACTGGAAATGTTCCCCCATGCCAGCTAAGTCAGGTTGCGCTCATGAGTGGAGTTTGAAGGGCCGATGACTGTTTCCCGGAATCTTCTGCCCGGCGTGCCGATCGTTGAGTCGATACTTTTTTCGGCCTCCCTCGACGAGATGGGGCTGACCAACAGCGAGCGCGACATCGCCGTTCAGTTGAACGAGAAGGGCTTCGCGGTTCTGGACTTTCCTGACGAGGATCTGGACCAGCGGATCGACCGCATTATTGCAGCGCTGACGCCGCAATACGATTTCGAACAGTGGCGTACGCACGGCTGGGCCGCCAATACGGGCCTGAGGGTGCAGGATGCGTGGAAGACCAATGACGATGTGCGCGCCATCGCCGCCAATGCCGCCGTGCTGGCGCTGCTGGGCAAGCTGTATGGCCGGCGGGCCTTTCCGTTCCAGACCCTGAACTTCCCGGTCGGTACGCAGCAGCACATCCATTCGGACTCGATCCACTTTTCGAGCATCCCCGAGCGGTTCATGTGCGGCGTCTGGCTGGCCCTGGAAGACATCCATCCGGACGCCGGCCCGCTGGTCTATTATCCGGGCTCTCACAAGTGGCCGATTATCTACAACGACATGATCGGCAAGGTGATCGGCGCCGGGGCGGATTTCCTGGCGCAGAGTCCTTACGAAAATGCCTGGGCGGCGATGGTGGACGCCACGGGGGCCAAGCCGGAATACTTCTATCCGAAAAAGGGCCAGGCCCTGATCTGGGCAGCCAACCTGCTGCACGGCGGCAGTCGCCAGAACGATCCGGCGCGGACGCGCTGGTCACAGGTGACGCACTACTATTTCGACGACTGCGCCTATTTCACGCCCGCCTTTTCCGATCCGCTGGTGGGCAATCTGGACCTGCGCCAGATTGTCGACATCACGACCGATGAACTGGCGCCAAACATCTATGTTGATCGTCCGGTCGAGCAGATCCCGCGTCGGGCCTCGCCGGTCGGCGCCGCCCAGCCCGCGCCGGTTCCCGGCAAGTTGCCGAAGGACTTCGACCCCAAGCTCTATCTGGCGCTGCATCCCGATGTTGCAGCGGCGGGAGCTGACGCCAAAAAGCACTATCTGCGGTTCGGCATGCGGGAGAACCGTCGGTACAGGTAGCGGCTTGAGGCTCTGGAAGCGCCGGCCGCCCCGGCGGCGACCGGCTATAAGGGCTACGCCGCCGCCGGCTTTTCCGGGAACGGGATGAACTCGTCGTGGTCGAGGTCGGGCAGCTTCATGCGGCCGGCCTTCCAGTCGGCCTTGGCCTGCTCCAGCCGGTCCTTGGACGAGGAGACGAAGTTCCATTCCATGAAGCGCGGACCCACGGGCTCGCCGCCCAGCAGCATCACGGTGGACGGTTCCAGGGCCTTGAAGACGATGGTGTCGCCGGGGGCGAATACGGCCATCTGCAGGGCGGTCAGCTCGCGGCCGTCCACCTCGACCCGGCCGCTGGCGACATAGGCCGCGCGCTCGGGATATTCGGCGGGCAGGGCGGCGGTGGTTCCGGCGGCCATTTCCCAGTGCACATAGAACAGCGGCGAATAGACCGGCACATTGGTCTTGGCGCCGAAGGCCTCGCCGGCGATCAGGCGCGCTTTCAGCCCGCCGCTCTCATAGGAGGGCAGGGCGGCGTCACCTTCGTGGTGGCTGAAGGCGGGATCGACCTCCTCGAATTCCTTCGGCAGGGCGATCCAGGCCTGCATGCCGTCCATCCGGCCGCCCTGGCGACGCAGGGTCTCGAAGCGCTCGGAATGGGTGATGCCCGATCCCGCCGTCATCCAGTTGACCTCGCCCGGCTTGATCACCGCCAGCGAGCCGACGCTGTCGCGGTGGGTGATCTCGCCCTGGAACAGATAGGTCAGGGTCGACAGGCCGATATGGGGGTGGGGGCGCACATCGGCGCTCCTGGGAAAGCCCGGCGCGAACTCGGCGGGACCCATGTGGTCGAGGAAGGTGAAGGGGCCGACCATGCGGTGCGCGTGGAAGGGCAGCACCCGTCCGACCTCGAAATTGCCGATGTCGTGACGGCGGGCTTCGATAACGAGGTCGATCATGGAGGGCTCCGGCGCGGGGGTGGCCGAAGACTCTCATGAGTTGCGGTGGGCGTCTTGTCGAAATGCGTCGTGGGGTATCGGCCTGTCGATATTTCCCCGTCATCCCGGGACTTGTTCCCGGGACCCATGGTTCAGCTTCATCGTGAGAGTGTTCTTCGGCTCCGCCCATGCGGCGGACAGATGGGTCCCGGGAACAAGTCCCGGGATGACGATCAATGAAGGTGGGAGGCAGACTTGATCGTGATCGCCATCACCCGCGCCGCCGCTGGCGTCTCCGTCTTCAGCCCGTCGTCGCCGAAGTCGGTCCACTGGCTGCGGGCCACGAAGACGAAGTCGTCCCCGCGCATCGCGCCGCTCGTGGGCTCGTCCAGCTCGGGCAGGTTGGCGGCCAGGGTCTCGACGCGGGTCAGGCGCTTTCCGTCCGGCGTCGGCCACAGGCGCAGCAGCCGCTGGGGCGCGACGCCGTTCTGGACGGCGATCAGGGTCTGGCCGGCGCGGGCCAGGCCATCGACGCCCAGCAGGGTGACGTCCGGCGGGATCGCGACGGGCGTCACCGCGCCGCTGGCCAGATCGATGACGTGCAGGCCGCTGGAATAGTCGGCGACCAGCAGATGCTTGCCGTCGGCGGTCAGGGCCAGGCCCTGGGGCGAGCCGAGTTCGGGGGAAGAGACCAGCCGGTCCAGCGCCTTGGCGCCGGGCTCCAGCCGCCAGATCTCGCGGCCTAGCGAATTGGACGCATAGACCGCGCCGTCAGGACCCACGGTCAGGTCGCCCAGCTGGCGCTTGGTTGCGTCAGCGGGCGGCGCGTGGCGAGCCAGGACCTTGCCGGTGTCCAGATCGATGCGGAGCAGGACCGTGGCGCCGAGGTCGGCGGCTGCCACGCCCCTGGCCTGGGGCGTGGCGGCGGTCAGGGCCGACAGGATGCGGCGTTTGGGATCAATGGCGATGCCGAACACGCCCCAGACATCGTCGGCCGGGGCGGTGAAGTCTGAAACCGCGCCGTCCCTGTCGACGGCGACGATGCGCCGGCCGTGGATGTGGCTGACCAGCAGTCGGCCGGTATTGGGGTCAAACGCGACGCTCTCGGCCAGGACGGGTCCGGCGAAGTCCGCGACAGGCTTCAGCGCGCCGACCGGCTTGCGGTTGGCGGCGACCCGCGCGGCGACGGGGGCGTAGTCGGGGCGCTCTGTCAGGGCCTTGAGGGCCGGATCGGCGCTGGCGTTGTGCGTAAGTCCCATGGCCGCATGGCGGGCCAGCAGGGCGACGGCGCCGGCGGGATCGTCGGCGGCCTTCAGGCGGGCCAGCAGCATGATCGCGCCGGGGTGGGACGGCATCGTCGTCACCGCCTCGCTCACCCGGGCTTGAGCCGCGGCCATGTCGCCGGCCTTGGCGGCGGCCAGGCCTTCGGCGCGCAGACGGCGAAAGGCGTCCAGCCGTCCCTCGGCCAGGGACGGCGTGGTCAGGCAGAAGGCGAGCGCGCCGACGGCGGCGCTCGCGAGCGCCTTAGCCCAGCGGGCTGACATAGGGGCTCACCAGCCCCAGCGGCACGGCGGTGGAATTCTTGACGCCGCGAATGACGATCCGGCTTTCGATGTTGCTCACCAGGCCCAGCGACAGCAGCTTGTCGCGCAGGAACTCGTCGAACGCGCGCATGTCGCGGGTGACGATGCGCATCTCATAGTCGGCGGCGCCGGTGACGGTGGCGCACTGAACCACTTCAGCCCACTTGCCGACGGCCTGCTCGAAGGTGTCGAGGTTTTCCTTGGTCGGCAGCGAGAGCTTGACGGTGCAGTAGACCTCGAAGCCCAGGCCAAGCTTTTCACGGTCGAGGATGGTCACCCGACGCTGGATGACGCCGGCGTCCTCCAGCCTTTTGATCCGCCGCCAGCACGGGCTGGACGACAATCCGACTCGCTCAGCGATCTCGGCGACGGACAGTCCGGCGTCGTGTTGGATGAGATCGAGGATCTTGGCATCCACGGCGTCGAGTTGTTCGGACAAGAATTCCTCCCCCAGAGGTCATTTAGCGCGGTGATCGTGCCGAAAGCGGCCTTGGGTAGGGCACGCCTTGGGCAAACAATTTCCCTGTTTCTATAAGATATTGCTACGCGGGCGAGAAGACCCGGGAGGAATTTTTTTGCCATGAGGCACTCGGAAGTCACTCTAGACGACAAATATCTTCTCGAAGATGGTCGCGCCTTCATCACCGGCGTGCAGGCGCTGATCCGGGTTTTGCTGGATCGCAAGCGTCTCGACCGCAAGGCCGGGTTGAATACCGCAGGCTTCCTGTCGGGCTATCGCGGCTCGCCCCTGGGCGGTCTTGATCAACAGGCCGCGCGCCTGAACAAGCTGCTGACCGCACATGACGTGGTCTTCAAGGAGGGCCTCAACGAGGACCTGGCCGCCACCGCCGTGTGGGGCAGCCAGCAGGCCAACCTGTTCCCGGGCGCCACCCATGATGGCGTGTTCGGCATGTGGTACGGCAAGGCGCCCGGCGTCGACCGCACCGGTGATGTCTTCAAGCACGCCAATTTCGCGGGCAGCTTCCCGACCGGCGGCGTGCTGGCCGTGGCCGGCGACGACCATGCCTGCAAGAGCTCGACCCTGCCGTCGCAGTCGGAGTTCGCCTTCCAGGATTTCGAGATGCCGGTGCTGTCGCCGGCTGACGTGCAGGAAGTGCTGGACTACGGCCTGATGGGGATCGCGATGTCGCGGTTCACGGGCCTGTGGACCGGCATGATCGCCCTGGCCGACACCATGGATAGCGGCGTGACCATCGACGTCTCGCTGGACCGCCACAAGCTGATCATCCCGGAGTTTGCCATGCCGCCCGGCGGCCTGGGTATCCGGCTGAAGGACCAGCCGATGGAGAAGGAGCGCCGGCTTCGTCTTCACAAGATTCCAGCCGCCCTGGCCTTCGCCCGCGCCAACCACATCGACCGCGTGGTGCTGGGCTCATCCCACGTTCGCGTCGGCAAGGCCCGCCTGGGCATCGTCTGCCAGGGCCAGGCCTACAAGGACGTGCTGGAGGCCTTCACGGCCATGGGCATGACCCTGCAGGAAGCCGCCGATCTGGGCGTGTCGATCTACAAGGTCGGCATGCCGTGGCCGCTGGAGCCCCTGGGCATCCGCGCCTTCGCCGCGGGCCTCGAGACCCTGATGGTCATCGAACACAAGCGTGGCCTGATCGAGCCCCAGGCTCGCGCCGCGCTCTACGATCTTCCCGCGCAAGCTCGCCCGCGCATCATCGGCAAGACCGACGAGCACCACCATCCGCTGCTGTCGGAACTGGGCTCGCTGTCGGTCGCCGAAATCGCCCTGGCCATCTATGACCGCCTGCCCGACGGGCCGCACATGGAGCGGGCCCGCGCCTATCTGGACCGCGTCTCGGCCGCCGGTGTCGCCGCCGTCAGCCTGGCCGCCGACCAGGCCCGCAAGCCGTTCTTCTGCTCGGGCTGCCCGCACAACACGTCGACCAAGCTGCCGGAAGGCTCGCGCGCTCTGGCCGGCATCGGCTGCCACTACATGGCCGGCTTCAACGATCCCGCGACCGACCTCAACACCCACATGGGCGGCGAGGGCCTGACCTGGGTGGGCGCGGCGCCGTTCACCACCGAAAAGCACGTCTTCCAGAACCTGGGCGACGGCACCTACAACCACTCCGGATCCCTGGCGATCCGGGCGGCGATCGCGGCCGGGGCCAACATCACCTACAAGCTGCTGTTCAACGACGCCGTCGCCATGACCGGCGGACAACGCGCGGAAAGCGGCTTCACCCCCGCCCAGATCACCCGCCAGCTGGCGTCCGAGGGCGTGACCCGCACCGTCATCGTTGTGGACGAACTGGAGCGCTATCAGGGCGTCACCGACCTGGCCCCCAATGTCGACGTCTTCCCGCGCTCGGAACTGATGACCGTGCAAAAGATGCTGCGCGACACGCCCGGCACGACGGTGCTGCTCTACGACCAGACCTGCGCCACCGAGAAGCGCCGCCGCCGCAAGCGCGGGACCATGGCCAAGGCGACCCAGCGCGTGTTCATCAACCCGCTGGTCTGCGAAGGCTGCGGCGACTGCTCGGTGAAGTCCAACTGCGTCTCTGTCGAGCCGCTGGACACCGAGTTTGGCCGCAAGCGCAAGATCAACCAGTCCAGCTGCAATCAGGACTATTCCTGCGTCGAAGGTTTCTGCCCGTCGTTCATCACCCTGGAAGGGGCCGAGGGCGCACAGTCGAAAAAGGCGCCCGCCGCCCTGACGGCCGAGTCGACGCCGCTGCCGGAATTCGAGCCGCTGACCGGCGTGCGCAAGATCCTGTTCACGGGCGTGGGCGGCACCGGCGTGACCACCGTCGCCTCGATCCTGGCCATGGCCGCCCATATCGACGGGCGTTCGGGTAGCGTGGTGGACATGACGGGCCTCGCCCAAAAGGGCGGTTCGGTGTTCAGCCACGTCAAGATCGGCGAGACCGAAGAGACCGTGGTCGGCGGCCGCGTGCCGGCCGCCAGCACCGACGTGCTGATCGCCTGCGACCTGCTGGTGGCCGCATCCCCTGAGGGTCTGTCGCTGTACGCCAAGGACCGCACGCGGGCCTTCGGCAACAGCGATTTCGCCCCCACCGCCGACTTCGTCACCAGCCGCGACGTCAGGTTCGACAGCGGGGCCATGGCCCGGCGGGTCAAGGGCGCGACCCAGAGTTTCGACGCCTGCCCGGCCCAGCATCTGGCCGAAAGCCAGTTCGGCGACGCCATCTTCGCCAACATGATCATGGTCGGGTTCGCCTGGCAGCGCGGGGTGATCCCCGTTTCCAGCCGCGCCCTCTACCGGGCCATCAAGCTGAACGGGGTCGAGGCCGACGCCAACCTGCAGGCTTTCGAGCTGGGCCGCCGGATCGCGCATGACCCCTCGGCGGCTGGCCCCAAGGTCGACGCCGTCGCCACGCCCGAGACCCTGCCGCTGGACGACCTGATCGCCAAACGCACGGCCGAACTGACCGCCTACCAGAACGCCGCCTATGCCGAACGCTACGCCGCCACGGTGGCCAAGGTGCGCGCGGCCGAGGTCGCGGTGAGCGGCGCCGAAGGCGCCCTGCCTCTGACCCGCGCGGCGGCGGTCAATCTGTACAAGCTGATGGCCTATAAGGACGAGTACGAGGTTGCCCGTCTGTATACAGATGGTCGTTTCGCGGCCGAGCTGGCCGGGACGTTCAAGGGCGGCAAGGCCAGGGTCTGGTTGGCCCCGCCGATCATCGGCGCCAAGGGGCCTGACGGCAAGCCCAAGAAGATCGCCTTCGGCGGCTGGATGCTCGACTACGCCTTCCCGCTGATGGCGAAGATGAAGGGCCTGCGCGGCGGACCGTTCGACATCTTCGGCAAGACCGAGGAGCGGAAGATGGAGCGTGGCCTGATGGCGGACTACGAGGTCACCCTGGATCGGCTGTCGGCAGGCCTCAAGCCCGAGAGCCTGCCCCTGGCTCTGAAGATCGCCGAGATTCCGCAGGCCATCCGCGGCTACGGCCACGTGAAGGAAGCCTCGGTGGTCACGGCCAAGGCGGCCGAAGCCAAGCTATGGGAGCAGTGGAAAGCGAACTAAATCTTGTCATCCCGGAAGCCTCGCAGAGGCTGTCCGGGACCCAGGGGCAACCGCATTGAACCGGCC
>Ga0209066_10001412_pt1 | contig 31762 bp, 22 predicted proteins | sample All_14_2_FD_187198 | JGI IMG/M metagenome (GOLD analysis project Ga0209066, IMG submission 187198) | Freshwater microbial communities in response to fracking from Pennsylvania, USA - Allegheny Zone_MetaG_DW_15 (SPAdes) (version 2) ... | reverse complement strand
CTCGATATGACCGGGGAGGGCGTGCAATGACGCGCATCAATGAGTTGCCAGTAACGGAAGACATGAATCTGGTGACGGCGGTAACGCATACGCTGCGCCAGGAAATGCAGCGCGACCCGAGCGTGCGTGTGATGGGGTACGATATCGGCCCGATTGGCGGCGTGTTTCGTGCCACCGAAGGCTTGTTTGACGAGTTCGGCCCCGAGCGCGTGATAGATACGCCGCTGTCTGAAAACGGGCTGCTGGGTGTTGCCGTGGGCATGGCCATGCGTGGCGAGCGGCCGGTGATCGAGATGCAGTTTTTGGCTTTCATGTACAACGCGTGGGGCCAGTTCATTTACAACCTGGCCAACTTGCACCAGAAAACCGGCGGTGCGATGAAGGTGCCCTTGACGATACGCGCCACTTTCGGTGGCGGCATCAAGCCCTTGCCATTTCATTCTGACTCAACCGAGGCGTATTTGATGCACACGCCGGGTGTGCGCGTGGTGTGCCCGAGCACACCGGCTCAGGCCAAAGGCTTGCTGGCTGCGGCGATACGCAGCGATGATCCGGTGGTCTTTTTAGAGCACACCAAGATGTACCGTTCGTTTCGCGAGCCAGTGTTGGTGGGCGATTACACCCTGCCGCTGGATAAATGCCGCGTGGTGCAAGAAGGGAATGATTTAACGCTGATCGCCTGGGGCAACATGCTGCACTATTCGATCGCGGCAGCTGCAGAAGTTGCCGCGACAACGCATGCGAGCATCGAAATTATTGACATGTGCAGCCTGGCGCCGCTGGATGTGGCGCCTGTTTTAGCTTCAGTAAAAAAGACTGGCCGCTGCTTGATTGTGCATGAAGCACGGCGCACTGCCGGGCCGGGCGCGGAAATTTCGGCGCTGATTAACGAATACGCGCTGGAATATTTGAAAGCGCCGGTCAAACGCGTGACGGCGTTCGATGTGTTCTTCCCCGAAAACCAGATAGAAGATGCTTACTTGCCCAGCCCCGGTCGCATCAAGGCAGGGATTGAGGCAGTTTTGAATTATCAGTTTTAAGCGGAGACCGATGATGACCTATGAATTTTGTTTGCCCGATGTGGGCGAGGGTATTACCGAATCCGATCTGCTCAAATGGCATGTCAAGCCGGGCGATGTGGTGCGCGAAGATGATCTGCTGTGCGAGATCGAAACGGATAAGGCGGTGGTTGAAATCCCCGTGCCTTGCAATGGCACGGTGCAAAGCTTGCAGGTGGCCGAGGGGACGACGGTTAAAGTGGGTAGCGTGATTGCAGTGTTCGCCACGGCAGATAATCAAGCGGCATCAGCTGCTACAGTTAAATCCGCAACGCACGCAATGCCTGCTGAACCCCGTGAAAATCAAATTATCGGCGTATCACCAGCGCCGACTTTTTCAGCGATCCCTCAAGCCGCGCCTGCGCAGCCAGCGCACGCCACACCCAGCACGCGCAGTTACGCGCGGCAGCAGGGTGTCGCGCTGGAGGTGGTCAGCGGCAGCGGGCCGAAAGGGCGCATCCTGCGTGAAGATATTGATCGGCATTTGAGCGTTGTTAAAGCACCGGATACGTCGAGTGTCAGGCTGGAGGTTCGCCCGCTGGCGATTGCGCTCAGCGGCCAGCAACGCCGAACGCCGATCAAGGGGTTGCGCCGCGCGATTGCCGAAACCATGGTGCGTTCGGTGAGCGTGATTCCGCATGCCACATCGGGTTTTCGCTGCAATGCCGAGGCCTTCGTGGCGCTGCGTTTGCGCTTGCAAGAGCACCTGGGCTGCCGCATTTCATTTACCGCGATGGTGATCAAAGCGATGATTCCTGCGCTTAAGCAGTATCCATATTTCAACGCTAGCATTGACGATACGAGCAACGAAATTGTCGAGCATGGCGACATCAACATCGGCTTTGCCACGCATACCGATGAAGGCTTGATAGTGCCGGTGATCAAGCATGCCGATCAAAGAAGCCTGAAAGAAATATCTGCCGAGATTGATCGCCTGGCGGCCCTGGCGCGTGAGCGCAAAATTCCCCTGGCCGATTTGAAGGGCGGCACGATCACGTTAAGCAATGTGGGTAGCCACGGCAAGCATGATCTGGTCGGGCGGCCTATTATCAATCATCCGGAAGTAGCGATCATTGCCATGACGCGCATCAAGCCGCAAGCTGCCGTAGTGAATGGCGCAGTCGTGGCGCAGCAAAGCCTGGACATGGTGACGTCATACGATCACCGGCTGATTGACGGCGTGTATGCCGCCCAGTTCATGGAGGCGGTGATTGAGATTATTGAAGAGCCGGGGCTGCTGCTGAGTTATTAACCCTGAGTATCCGTGCCCGCCGTGGAAAATCTGACGCGCACGAGCAAGCCGCCGCCGTTCTCGCCATCGGCCAGCTCAAGATGTGCGCCATGCAGTTCGGCGATACGAGCAACGATGGACAAGCCCAGGCCGCTGCCCTGGGTATCCTGTCCCGCCAGGCGATAGAAGCGGCGGAAGACCGGCGCCCGCTCGTGTGCCGGGATGCCGGGGCCGGTATCGGTCACGGTCAGCATATTTTCAGCGACCTGCACATTGACCCGCCCGCCCGCCGGTGTGTATTGGATGGCGTTGTTGATCAGGTTGCGCAGCAGGATGCGCAGCATGTCAGCATCGCCTTGCACGATAGTCGGGGTGGTGTCCAGTTCGAGATGGATATTCTTGTCCAGCGCCATGGTGCCATGGGCGGCGCAGATTTCTTCCGTTAAGTGATGCAGCGCTACTGGCTGCATTTGCAAACCAGTTTCTGGATCAACGCGTGCCAGCGTCAACAGCTGATTTACCAAGTGTGTCGCGTGGCTGGCTCCAGACTGCAACTGCCGGATTGCATGGGTGCGCTCTGCTTCATCTTGTGCACGCAAGGCCACCTGCGCCTGAATACCCAGCGCGGCGAGCGGGGTGCGTAACTCATGTGCGGCATCTGCTGTAAAACGTCGCTCGGTTTCCAGTGCGTGCTCGACACGGGTAAAAAGATCGTTGATGGACTCTACTAGCGAGCGAATTTCCTCAGGCGCTTCTGTCGGCATCAGGGCGTGCAGACGTTTTGGTTCGCGGGTAGCGATTTGTTTGGCGACAGCATCCAGTGGTCTGAGTCCACGTCGTGTGGTCAGCCAAACCCAGGCACCGAGCAAGGGTAAACCGAAAAGTGCGGGGATAAGCAGGCGCAGAACAATGTGGCCAATCAGTTCATCCCGCACGACGTGGCTTTCTGCCACGACAACGCGATATTCGTGGCTCGCATCCCATTGCGAAAAATAACGCCAATGGCTGGTGACAGGGGCTGGCGTAGAAAAATTCGGCGGCATGTCTCTGGTGTCGGAATAGCCTTCAACCTCAGTCAGCACTTTGTCCGAGGTGTTGGCTGAGCGTAGTACTAGAGTTTTTCCACGCCAGACTTGAAACATGATGTTGCGTTGATAAAGATGGGCACCTTGGCCGATATTATCAACAGTATGCTTGGGTAATACACTGCGGTAATCTTCTTTCCCATCTTCGATCAATTCTTTTGGCTGACTTTTGCTTAACGCAAGGACAGATTGTGCAGTTTGCGCTAGCTGCGCATCGAAAAGCTCGTCAATTTCATGATGCGTGTCGGTGTAACTCCACACCAGGGTCACCACCCAGGACACTGTGACGCCAGCGAGTAATGGCAGTAGCAAGCGCCGCCGCAGAGAAAACCAGTGTGTATTGCTGGAAATTTTTTTCATACAGTAGGGGCTTTGGGGATGGTGTAACCAATGCCACGCAGGGTTTTGATGAGCTCATTGCCGAATTTGCGGCGCAGGTGGTGAATGTGGACTTCGATGGCATTGCTGTCCGGCTCATCGCGCCAGCCGTACAGGGCATTTTCCAGTTGCGTGCGAGTCATGACGCGGCCCGTGTTTTCAAGCAGCGTTTGCAAAAGATCAAATTCTCGCGCGGAGACTTCGATGGCTTCCCCGCGATGCATGACTTGCCGTGCAATCGGGTCAAGCTGTAATGCCCCATGGGTAATTTGGGGTAGCGTCCGACCCGCCGCCCGGCGAGTCAGCGCCCGGATGCGCGCGGCCAGCTCGTCCAGGTCTACGGGTTTGACCAGATAATCATCTGCCCCGGCGTCCAGCCCAGCGACCTTATCGCCCGTCGCATCGCGGGCGGTGAGGATGAGGACGGGGGTATGCCCGCCCGCCTCAGGAGCCTGGGTGCGCAGGTGTTTTAAAACTTCCATGCCAGGGCGCCGCGGCAAGCCTAAATCGAGAACGACAAGATCGAAAACTTCACCCTTTAACGCAAGCTCGGCAGCCAAGCCATCTTTGACCCAGTCCACCGCAAAACCTGCTTGGCGCAGGCCAGCGGTTAGCCCATCGCCAAGCAGGGGGTCGTCTTCAATCAACAAAATTCTCATGGGTTTTTTGGGTCAGGTTGATTTATCGTCGGGACTTTCCGGCAGGTATTGCTTGCCTGTGATCATGGCTTGATCAACCGGGATGCGCAAGATAAAGCGATGATAAAGCAGGGCTGCCAGATGCAGCGCGATGAAGGCCAGCACCAGGGTAAAACCGACTTCATGGGGTTCTTTGAGGAGTTTTCCCAGGCTTTTTGCATCACCTGACCAAGCGGATAAGGGGCCCATTTGGAATTTGCCGGCCGCCATTGTCAAGCCTGTTAAGATCATCATCAAGAGCACGCCATAAAGCCCGACAAAGGCGAGGCTTGCACGGACATCATGGCCGCGGCGCGGGGCAAAGTGAAACTTTCCTTTGAGCATGCTGCGCCAGGCACGTGGATGCCACAGGTCAGACCAGCGCGCTGTTTGAGGGCCCACAAAACCCCAGATGAGCCGCACCAATAAGCCGCCAATCAAGGTGTAGCCAAACTGGATATGCACTTGCCAGACAGCCGTTTCAGTGGGGCTATGTTCAAAGAATTCTGCCAGTTGCGAGGTGACGATCAGGCCAATGATGGCGAGGGCATTCCACGCATGGGTGAGCCGCAGCAAGGGGTCGTAGCTTGCGTGTGTTTTTGGGATTGATGTATTCATGAGCCGCTCCTTGTTCGTGACGATGCACGTAGTTTGGGCGGGCTAACTTAAGCCCTGGTTAAGGCAGGCTGAAGGTTTTCTTAAGGCGAAGAATTTTTCGAGACTGGATGTAAAAAAGTCGGCGCTCGTGACACGGCGACGCGGCAAGCCAGCAGGAAAAAGCAGATAAAACAATCAGCAAAACAGTGTGATGCGGATCAATCAGTGGCTTAGTTTTTTTGCTCAACTCCGGTTTCATCAATATGCTCATCCATTGCCCAGAGTTCGTGCGCATCGAGCAGCACGCGATAGTATGCTTCGTTGGCATCGGTTTGTGCGCGGACAGCGGCCAAGCGCGCATCAATGGCTTGGCGGCGGGCAAACTGCAAATCAGGAAACTGGCCTTCGCCCAGACGCCAGGCTTTATCGAGGAGCTCTGCCGTTTCTGTCATGCGGGATGAGACGGCAGCGAGTTGTTCCCACTGTTTATAGCTGGCTTCGGCTTCGATCAAGGTGCGCTGCGCTTCTGCTTCGACTTTCGCCTTGATCTGTGCTTCACGGGCGGCGGCAGCATTCACGCCGGCAAGTTCAGCACGCGAAGCGGCGGCGCGTGCCGCACCGGGCAGGGGGATGCTGATGTGCATGCCGAACAAGCGCTCTTGTCCGTCGCGCTCGCGGGCAGCACGCACGCCGATGGTCGGGTCAGGCAGGCGGTCGGCGTCAACACGTTTGGCGATGAGCTGCTGCTGGCGGGATGTGGCCGTGGCAGTGGACAGCTCGTGGTTATGGGTGAGGATTTTTTCCATCCATTCTGGCGGCGGCTGCCAGCCCGTTGCGGATTCCTCTGTTGCTGCATTTTTTGCTGCCGCTAGGTCCAGTTTTTTGGGCGTGGTCAGGCGGGGTTTTGCGGGCAAGGGCAGGGCTGGAAACTGTTGCGTGAATTCCGTGGTCGCCAGTTGCGCCGCCGTATTGGCCTGCGCTTGTTGCGCGAGCGCCTGGGCGAATTGAGCTTCGGCTTGCAACTGTTCAATACGCGCTGCATCGCCCAGGGCTACCCGTTTTTTTGCGACATCCAGCTGCCTTTGCAAAATAGCGGCCTGGGCTTGCCATTCATGCCGGGCAAGCTGTCCGCGCTGCCAGTCAAACCAGCGCCTGAGCAGCAGTCGCGCGGTTTCGTGATAAGCATCGCCGAGGGCATTTTCCGCTTGATTCACACCCGCTTTGCCGAGGTCGGCATCGATTGCGCTTTTGCCGGGCATGCGAATGGCGCGCTCCAAACCTATGGTTTGTTCCGTGTAGTGGGTATCCAGCGGGACGTCCCGCCGCCGCTGGCCTTCCACACGCAAAGTGAATTCATGCGGCCCTGCGTTGAGCCGGTCCTGGTTGGCTTCTGCTACGCTTACGCCAGCGCTCGCTGCCTTGACCATAGGATGCAGGGTGAGCGCCTGGCGAACAAGCGCGGTAGAAGGCAGGTCGCTGAAATCATCCGCGCCGACAGGCGGGGTTTGCGACGCTGTGCTCTGGGTTTGATGCGTTGCCGTCTGTTTATCCTGCACGCGATCAGCGGCCTGTGCAGCGGGGAAAATGAGGGGGGTAATGAACGGCAATGTCAGCAGTAGCCGTAGCCATAGCGGTGGTGAAGAAATCAGCGGTGTGGCAGAAGCGGTTTTCATGTCAGTGATCCAGAGTCCAGGACGGGGCTAATCCACCAGGCGATATTGGCGCCCGGCAGCTTGGCTTGCAGTTCGGTTAAGAGTGGTGGTGTGGCATCGTGCGCCATGAGAATTTCAAACTTGATGCGTTGGGCGCGACCGCGTACGCGCTCGGCTTCGCTACCGATGTGCTCGGGCGCAGCATGACCATCAGCGGGTTGGGTGAGAAAGGGGCCCACCCAGTCTGGGTGAGCGAGCAACAGGTCAATGACAGACTCTTCCAGCGATTGAGGAAGCACAAGGTGCAGACAGATGTCACGGGTGAAATTATGGTTCATTTTGCAACGCCCCAGCGCTTGTAGAGAATAGGTAATACAACCAGCGTCAGCAGGGTGGAGGTGACTAAGCCACCGATTACCACAATGGCTAGCGGGCGCTGAATCTCCGAGCCGGGTCCGGTGGCGAAAAGCAAGGGCAGCAGGCCAAAAGCCGTAATCGAAGCCGTCATCAAGACGGGCCGCAAGCGACGTTTAGCGCCTTCGACTACCACTTCTGCGATAGGCAAGCCTTCGGCACGCAGCTGGTTAAAGTAGTCGATGAGCACCAAGCTGTTCAGCACCGCAATCCCCAGCAAGGCGATAAAGCCCACGGATGCTGGCACGGAAAGATATTCGCCGAACAGCAAAAGGGCAAATACGCCGCCCATGAGCGCAAAGGGAATCATGCTGAGTACTAGCGTTGCCTGCCGCACCGAGCCGAAGGTGATAAACAGAATGTAAAAAATCATGGCCAGCGCGATGGGCACGACGGTCATCAGGCGTTTGGCTGCGCGCTGCTGGTTTTCAAATTGACCACCCCAGGTCATGCGGTAACCTGCCGGCAGGGAAATTTCCTTCTTCACCTTGGCTTGGGCTTCTTCAACGAAGCCCACCAGGTCGCGCCCCTTCACATTGGCCTGAATGACGACGAGCCGTGCGGCGTCTTGATGATCTACTTTAACGGGGCCGGATATGCGATTAAGTTTTGCCACCGCGGAGAGCGGAACAGTGCCTGCGCCGCCCGGCAAAGCCAGGAGCGTGTTGGCGAACAAGGCGGGCGACAGGCGCGTTTCATCACCCCCGCGGATCACCAGGGGCGTGCGCCGGTTGCCTTCCAGTACCAAGCCGACGTTTTTGCCTTCCAGCTGAGCACGCAAAGTCGTGGCAATCTCATCCACGCCCAGCCCCAAGCGCCCGGCGGCTAAACGATCGACCTCAACGGTGTAATACTGCACGCCTTCATTTTTGACTGTCAGCACATCTTCTGCGCCGGGGATGGTGTTCAAAAGGGCAGCTATGCGCTCAGCCAGATGATTGAGTTCGTTCAAGTCCGTGCCGAATAGTTTGATGGCTAAATCACCGCGCGTGCCGGTGAGCATTTCAGAAATGCGCATGTCAATCGGCTGGGTAAAGGCCAGATCCATGCCGGAGAACTGGGTCATCACCCGGCGAATTTCATTGCTTAGCCATTCCTTGTCGGGATTGCGCCATTTTTCATGCGGTGCGAGCACGAGAAAGGTATCGGTTTCGTTCAGACCCATGGGATCCAGACCCAGCTCATCCGAGCCTGTGCGGGCGACGATTTTTTTAATTTCCGGCACGTTGGCCAGCAAGGCGCGCTGAACGCTGAGATCGGTTTTCGTACTGGCTTCCAGGCTGATCGAAGGCAGCTTGGCCAGTTGCATGAGGATGTCGCCTTCATCCATGGTGGGCATGAAGGTTTTGCCTAAGAATAGAAACGCGATCACGGTGGCGGCCAGCAAGCCCAGGGCGGCGGCCAAGACTTTGCGGGTATTTACCAGCGCCCAGTTGAGGATGGGGATATAAATCCCCAGGGCTTTTCTGGGCAGCCAAGGCATGGGGTGCTCATTGGCATGATCGGTGGTTTGTCCAGTGACAGTCCCATGAGCAGGCTTGATGAGGTAAGAAGCCAGCACCGGAATGACGGTTAACGACAATAATAAGGAGCCGGACAGCGCGAAGACGATAGTGAGCGCCACGGGAATGAACAGCTTGCCTTCCAGCCCTTGCAAGGTCAGCAAGGGCAAAAAGACGATGATGATGATGGCAATGCCCGAGACCACCGGCGTAGCTACTTCGCGCACCGCACGGTAAAAGCGATGCAGGAGCGGGATGGATGCCGGGCTGGGTTTGGCGAGATGGCTCTCGATATTTTCCACGACCACGACGGCGGCATCGACCAGCATGCCAATGGCAATGGCCAGCCCCCCCAAGCTCATCAGGTTGGCTGACATGCCAAAGTATTGCATCAGGACAAAGGTGAGCAAGGCGGACAGCGGCAACACGCAGGCCACGGTGATTGCCGCGCGCAAGTTGCCCAGAAAAGCGAGCAGCAAAATCACGACCAGCACAATCGCTTCATACAACGCCTTGGACACCGTACCAACGGCGCGATCAACCAGCACGCCACGATCGTAAAAAATATTGACGGAGACGCCAGCGGGCAATGAGGGGGCGATGTCCTTGAGCTTGGCTCTTACCCCGTCGACCACTTGACGGGCGTTGGCGCCACGCAGGCCAAGCACCAGGCCTTCAACGGTTTCGCCTTTGCCGTCTTGCGTCACAAAGCCATAACGGGTCAGGCTGCCAATGCGCACAGCCGCCACGTCGCCCACGCGCGTGACTACACCTTCTTTATCAGCAATGACAATGGAACGTACATCATCAATGGTTTTGATACTGCCTTCAATACGTACCAGCAGCGACTCATCGCCTTCGGTCAGACGGCCTGCCCCATCATTGCGGTTATTACTTGCCAGTGCCTGTTGCAAGTCAGCGAGCGTCAGCCCACGCGCCTTGAGGGCGACTGGCTGAGGCACGACTTCAAAGGTGCGCACATGCCCACCCAGGCTATTGACATCCGCCACGCCGGGCAAGGTGCGTAATTGCGGGCGGATGACCCAATCCAGCAAGCTGCGCTTTTCAGCCAGGGGCAAATCGCCCTCGATGGTAAACATCAGCATTTCCCCCAGGGGGGTGGTAATGGGTGCCAGGCCGCCACTGGCGTCACTGGGCAGGTTTGGCATGACCCCTGCCAGGCGTTCGGAGACTTGCTGGCGCGCCCAGTAAATGTCCGTGCCTTCTTCAAAGTCGAGGGTGATGTCGGCAATCGCATATTTGGAAACGGAGCGCACCAGACTTTTCTTGGGGATACCCAGCATCTCGACTTCGATGGGCGTCACAATGCGCGCTTCGATTTCCTCTGGCGTCATGCCGGGTGCTTTCATGATGATTTTTACCTGTGTGGAGGACACATCAGGAAAGGCATCAATCGGTAAATCGCGAAAGGCCGTCACCCCGACGCCGATCAGCAACAGCGTGGCGATAATGATCAGCAAACGCTGGGTCAGTGAAAATTCAATCAGGCGTGAAAACATGGCGTTTGTGTGGTTTTTAGCTGCGGTGCTGGTTGAAAGGAAGTGATTTGTGCATCTGCCGAGGGTTTTATTCGGTTAATTCGCCCCCAGCCCCAGCCAGGAGGCCTTCAAGGTGACCGCACCGTGCGTTACCACGCGGGTTTCGGGTGGCAGATTGACGGCCACGGGAGTGATGAGCGACGACTTTTCTGTTTCATCCAGCACTTTGACTTCAACCGGGCTAAAGCCGCCCGCTGTGGCAACAAACAGCCAGACCTTGCCTTGATGACGTACCAGTGCGTTGCCGGGCACGCGCCAGGCGTTGCTAGCCAGAGGCGAAGCGGGGGTGATGCTGGCCTGTACGAACTGGAAGGGTTTGACGCAGTTGTCGGGCGTCGGCAATTCTGCACGCAGCAGGAGAGACTGCGTTGCCTGATTCAGGTGCGGAGCCAGCAAGGTCAAGCGACCGGCGTGCTTGCAGCCGACCACCGTGACGGCATCACCCACTGCCAGCCCTTGCGCTTGTTGCGGCATGGCTTGAATTTCCAGCCATAGTCCGGCGTTAATGCGCCCGAGGGTAAATAGCATGGTGTTGGTTTCAACCCGTTGCCCGGGCTTGACATTTGTTTCCAGCACGACGCCATCGAAGGGCGCGCGCAACTCGGCAATGCCAGATATTCTCGACGAAGCTTGGTTTCCCGCTTTGGAGACGCTTAACCCCGCCAGGTTCATGGACTGGCGTTTTTCATTCAGCAGGGCATTGGCTTGACGCTCGGCTGCGCGGGTGACTGACAGGCGGCTGCCGGCAATGATGCCATCGCTATACAGCGCTTCATCGCGACGGCGATTTTCGCTGGCGACCTCGGCTTGTGCCTGGGCTTGAATAGTGTCGCGCTGCAGCTCCAGCATTTGCGCGCCTTGCAATTGCGCGAGCGGTTGTCCACGTTTGACGGTTTCACCATAAGCTGCAAGCACTTTTGTCACTGCTCCGGCGAGTGGTGCGCTGATGACTTCTATCTGACCTGGCGGCACCACTACTTGTGCCGGAAACTGCCTGCCGCCACCGGCTGCAAAGCTGTTCAATGGGTGGGTCGTGATGGACTGTGATTTGATCTGCTCTGGCGAAAGCTTGATCAAGCCATTTTCTGCATGACCTAAAACCGGGAGGCAGAGAAAGGCGAGGGCGGGGAGGAGGTATTGTTTTTTCATAGTGAGTATTGTGACGACGTTAAGTTAACGTAATCTTAAAAAAACACTCACATCAAAAAAACACCTACACCAAAAAAACACACATATCAAAATGACAGTGCACATTTTTTGGTTCAACCAGAAAATGTGCATCAATTTACACGCGAAGCACGCGACGTCTTGCGCCGGCCCGATGAAGTTTTAAATTGCTCTCGGGATCAACCTATTCCGTTCGAGCTGAGCCTGTCGAAGCCCTTTGACAGGAGTGCACGATTCATACTTTACCGGGCCGGAGCAATAGGCTGAATGTGATCGAGCCCCGCTTGCGCGAGTTCCGCCGCACGAATCAGGGCGCGGGCCTTGTTTTCGGTTTCCTGCCATTCGCTCTCGGGGATGGAATCTGCGACGATACCGGCGGCGGCTTGCACATACAGCATGCCGTTCTTGACGATGCCGGTGCGTATGGCAATCGCCATATCCATTTCGCCGGAAAAACTCAAATAACCACACGCGCCGCCGTACAGCCCGCGCTTGATGGGTTCCAGTTCGTCAATGATTTCCATGGCGTGGATTTTGGGCGCGCCAGTGAGTGTTCCAGCGGGAAACGTGGCTTTGAGCACGTCCAGATTATCCATGCCGGGCAAGAGCGTGCCTTCCACATTCGAGACGATGTGCATGACGTGAGAATAACGCTCGATGACCATTTGATCGGTGACGTGCACGGAGCCGGTTTGTGCGATGCGGCCGATGTCGTTGCGCGCCAGATCAATCAGCATGACGTGTTCGGCGCGTTCTTTCGGGTCAGCCAGCAGTTCTTCGGCATGCGCCTGGTCGGCTTCTGGCGTTGCGCCGCGCGGCCGTGTGCCGGCCAGCGGACGAATGGTGATGCGTTTGTTGATTACCCCAGCGGCATCGGGCGTGCTTTCCTGGCGCACCAGAATTTCTGGCGATGCGCCAACGACATGAAAGTCGCCAAAGTCGTAAAAGTACATGTAGGGCGAAGGATTGATCGAGCGCAATGCACGGTAAAGCGTGAGCGGCGGGCAGGTGAAGGGCATTTTCAGGCGCTGGCCGATTTGCACTTGCATCATGTCACCGGCCGCGATGTAGTCCTTGGCTTTTTGCACGGCGGCCAGATAATCCGGCTTGGCAAAGTCGCGCATGACTGCTGTTGCGGCAACCGGTGCGCTGGCCGGAATAGCTACTGGCGCACGCAGTTGTTTTGCGAGCGTGCCGAGGCGCTGATGCGCGGTGGCGTAGGCATTTGGCGCGGAAGCATCGGCGTAAACAATCAGGTAGATTTTGCCCGCCAGATTGTCAATCACCGCAAGCTCTTCGGTTTGCAGCAGTAATACGTCGGGCATGCCGATTTCGTCTGGCTTGTCGAACTTTGCCAGCTTGTGTTCCATGTAGCGCACGGCGTCGTAACCGAAATAACCGGCCAGGCCACCGCAAAAACGCGGGAAGTTCGCGGGAATGAAGACTTTGAAGCGCGTTTGATATTCGGCGATGAAATCGAGCGGATTGTCTTCTGAGGTTTCGACCACTTGGCCGTCGGTGACAACTTCAGTGCGCCAGGCATTGGCGCGCAGCAGCGTGCGGGCGGGCAGGCCGATGAAGGAATAGCGGCCGAAGCGTTCGCCGCCGACGACCGATTCGAGCAGGAAACTGTTGCGCTGATTGGCTAGCTTGAGATACAGCGATAACGGCGTATCAAGATCGGCGAATGTTTCCAGCGTAAGTGGAATGCGGTTATAGCCTTGGGCGGCGAGGCGACTGAATTCGCTCGGATCGATGGGCTTCATGGGTGCTCCGATAAATAAGCGATCATGCAGGTGTGTTGGTGTGAATGAAAAATGAAAAAGTCGGCGCTGGTGAGACGGCGGCTTAGCGAGTTAATGAGTCGTTAAAGGCGCTGTTGAGCATGTACTGAGCATGCGCTGTGCGGCGTCAGCCAGCGTGGCGACTATAGCATCGCAATCCACCTGCTGCGCGGGGTTTGCGGGGTTGCATCCCGAGTTGCATCCCGAGTTGTATCCCGGGTTGTATCCATAAGGGACAAGCCACACGCGGCAACCGGCAGCACGTGCGGCCTCTGCATCATGTTTGGAATCCCCGATATGCAGATTGTCTTTAGGCGCCACGCCAAAGTGCTGGCAGGCATGCAGCAACGGCAGCGGGTGCGGCTTTTTTTCTGGCAGGCTGTCACCGGATAAAACGAGATCGAAAAAATCTGCCAAGCCTGTGGCGGCGAGCAAAGGCGCGGTAAAAGCTGCAGCTTTGTTGGTGACGAGCGCCATGGGGATGCCCGCGTTTTTACAGGCATTCAAGCCTTCCATGACGCCAGGGTAGAGTACGGTGCGGCGGCCATTTTCTGCCATGTAATGGCGGCGAAAAATGGCTAGCGCACTGGCTAGAAAAGTGGCGTCGGTGGATTGCTCAGCAGGCAGGCAGCGCGTGACTAAATCGGTCACCCCGCGGCCGATGAAGGTGGCGACGGTGGCTTCGGTATGTTCAGGTAAACCCAGTTCGCGCAGCATGTTGTTCGCCGCTGCGGTTAAATCGGGCAGGGTGTTGAGCAGCGTGCCATCGAGGTCGATGGTGAGCGATTTTATCGGTGGTATCGGTGCGGACATTTACACGGTCGCCAGTTGCGCGCGCAGGGCACTGATGACGCTATCGTAACGGTGCGGGTCGGTGTCCTTGCCCGCACCAAATACGGCAGAGCCTGCCACGAAAGTATCCGCTCCCGCGCGGGCGATGTCGGCGATGTTATCGACTTTCACGCCACCATCGACTTCCAACAAAATGTCGCGGCCGGTTTTTTTCTTGTACATGTCCAGACGGCAACGCGCGCCACGTAATTTGTCCAGCGTGATCGGAATGAACGACTGCCCGCCAAAACCGGGGTTTACGCTCATCAAGAGCACGATGTCCAGTTTATCCATGACGTAATCCATGTACTGCAAAGGCGTGCCAGGATTGAACACCAGCCCGGCCTGGCAGCCGCAATCACGGATGAGCGCGAGCGTGCGGTCAATGTGGTCGGACGCTTCGGGGTGAAAGGTGATGACGTTCGCCCCGGCTTTGGCAAAATCAGGAATCAGGCGATCCACGGGCTTGACCATGAGATGCACGTCGATTACAGCGTCCGTCACCGGGCGAATCGCCTCGCACACCAGGGGACCGATGGTGAGGTTGGGCACGTAATGGTTGTCCATCACGTCAAAGTGAATCCAGTCGGCGCCGGAAGCGATGACATTGGAGACTTCTTCGCCGAGCTTGGCAAAGTTGGCGGAAAGAATGCTGGGAGCAATTTTGAATTCGCGGGACATGGGGGTTTCCGAGAGAGGATGGGCGAATGAATATTAAGGCTTAGGGCACTTAAGGCTTAGGGCACGAATTCTAGCGGCAGGTCGTGGGTGAGGCCGTAATTTTCATTGACAGCGCCGTATCACCAGCGCCGAGTTTTTAACGATCAGGGTAATTTTCCGGCAGCAACCATGCGGTTAAATAGCGTGCTGGCAGGCACCCAGACGACCAGATCGTCGAATTCGCCCGGGGCCACAGTACTTGGTGCAGAAGGTGTTCGGCTGACAAAGTTGGTGCCAGCGGCGGCCACATTGGTGTCTTCGTCGGTATTGAGATTGGCTGAGTCCGCTATTTGAATGCCAGTCTCTGTGTAAGCCCAAGCGCCATTTTTTCCATGCGAGACAATGGTTGCGGGAACATTGCTGGCGAGCGTTTGCAAAGCGCCGACGGCGTCGCGCGTTTGAATAAGAATATCGCCTGTGCTAGCGAGCGTGAATTTGGTGATAGGGCCAATCCCGCTATTTGAAAAAGCGGGCGTCACGCTATAACGAAACAGATGCCCCCAGGCATCCAGATGCCCCAGCCCTAGGGTAGACCACGGTACTAAACCGACACGTAGCGCGCATATGCCATTGGCGTCACGCGCTGCTTCGGCGCCGCCTGTGGAAAGATCAACCGCTGCAGGGCAGGGCAAGTATCCATTGACCACGGCATAGCCCATCAGCGCATCGCGGATGTCGTTGAGTGACTTTTCTGTTTCCTGCCGTTGGCGAAGATCCTGTTGGGCCGATAGCGGCAATAGCATGCCACCGAGCAACAGCGCCACGATGAACATCACAATGGCAATTTCTATCAGCGTGAAGCCACCTTGCCCGGAGACGCTGGGCAAAGCGATCCGATACTTGCGAAGAGAGGCGGCGGTCAATGTCATGGCAGGCTGGTGCTCGAAAAATTGGAGATGGAAATAACCTGGTCGTTGCTGTCCTGGCTGTTGGTGAAGCCTAAACGCAGGGTGCGCAAGGCAGGACGATAGCAGCTTTGGTCAATTCCGCAGAATTGGCCAGCCGAGCAGGCTATCCCGCTGGTGCAGGCACTGCCGCGTTCGTCGTAAATTGTCTTGCGGTCATACAGGTTGGGTTGCTGGCCGGTGTAGCAGTAACGGTTGCCATCGGTTTCTACCCCGCCACAAATCTGGCCTGAAGGGTTGGATGCAGGGCAAGACCCCGAACATTGGCCGTAACGGACGACGGGGTCAAGCTGAGCCATGGCGCGCGAGGTAGTTTTCATGCGGGCGATCTGGTTGGCGACTGTGGCGCTGTCTGCCAACATCCAGACTTGCGTTTGCACTGTAGCGGAATACAAATTATTGAGCGTAGCGGGTTGGATGGTGATATTGGTACTGACGCCCGGCGTGACATCACTATTCAGATGCCAATAAGTATTTGCATTGCTGCCAGCGCTGACAAACCACGTTGCCCCTGCTTGCATGCCCGCTACCGTGTTCTCTGGCGCAGCGCGAACCCAGGTGCCGCTGCTGGCGATATAGACGCCGTTGGCCGAAGGTGTGGGTGGGGTGGTGTTTTGGTTGGTAACCAGCACGCGGTCCCCTGCGGCCAGTGCCACGCCATCCACCGTTGTTAATCCCGCCAAAGTGATAGGTGAGGTGGAGACTGCCTTTACCGGTAAGCGCACACGCTGGATATTGAGCGCATCGTTGTTGATCACTGGTGCATCACTATTTTGCAAACGCCACAGGCTGCCAGCATTGGCATTGCCTGCCTTGACAAACCAGGATGTGCCAGGAGGCAGATCAATGCTTTCATCGGCGCCCAAGTCACGTGTCCAGGCACTGGATGAAGCAAGGTAGACACCATTGGCGCGTGCGTCGGTTTGTGCGGCGACCAGCACGGTGTCGCCTGATGCAATAGAAATCGAATCAATGCTGAATAAGCCTGTCAAGGTGATCGGCGTAGTGGCTACCACTTTCACTAATCGGCTGTTGATGTCGCGTCCGGCATAACCTGTACGCTCGATTTCAACACGCACATGAATGTCTTGATCAGTAGGCGTGCTGCTCAAACTGGTGTCCAGTTTACTTACCCCGGGGGGTGGATAGGGCGGCGGGTTGGCCACCGTAGCAGGCGCGGGCGGATTGCCAGGTGGCGGGCGCAAAGCTGGTGGCACAGGCAGCTGGCCGTGTACATTGTCATCTTCTTCCACGGGTAGTTTGCAAACATTGTCGGCAAGATCACAGACACTCGGAGTGCGGCAGCCAGTGCCGCAGGCATAGCCTGTGCTGATGGGGGTTTCGCTGCCCCAGTACAGCACGCCAATATGTCCGCCGGTGTAGCTGGGGTCGGCACGGCCGTTATCGAGTGTGCGCATGGCCGAGGCGCTACTGATGCGCGAGGGGTTAAATCCATCCGGCACAAAAGGTGCCCGGCTTTGAAAGTTGCGTCGCGTATCAAATTCAACGCCGATTTTTGGTGCAGAAATGAAGGGCGTGCTGCCGTTATTGCCGGAAAATCCCAAGTGTTGGCTGGCTGCACCGCAGACATTGGCGGTATTGCGATCACCGTCGATGGCAGCGAAGGTAAACCCCGGGCCAGGCGAACCGGTGTTTGAGATATTGAATTTGAAATAGCTACGCAAGCCGCTGCCTGTGGCGTGGGTTTCCGGCGTCCAGCTACAGCCGAACAGGGCCGCAGCGTTGGCGGCCCCAACCGCCCCTGTCGTGACATTCAGGCTGCCCAATGACAGGGTACGAGTTGCCGGGTTGTAACTGGAAAGCTGACTCACACCGAGCGCTGTCAGGGTGGGTGAAGCGACTGAATTCAAGCTGGCGGTGGAGGGAATGCAGCGCACGATGTCCTGATATTCCGAGGCGGGCGTGGTGACGCGCGAAAACGTGCTGACTCCCGCATAAGTTGCGCCTGCTGTGATGAAGCTGTTAGCGTTGGGTGCTTCCAGATAATTGTTGGGATCTGCCCGATTGCCTGCTGTCAGGCGTACCTGATTGACTTTATTGCGTTGGCTGCCCAGGATCAGCATGGCCGGACACGTTGTTGCAGGCGTTGCACCATCAATTGTCGCAGTACAGCTGCCGCCGCACGAGGCAACGAATAGTTGATCTTTATAGTTGCTGAAATAGTTTTGCGGGTCTTGCGTATCGTCATAACAAGTATTGATCGCGATGGGATGGGCGGACGCAGTGACGCCCATGTCGCGCAGACAGCCTGTCATGCGGTCAAGCATGTTATTGATGTCCAGCCGGAACAAGGATGATTTTCGCAAAGTGGCAAATAACTGGTCACTGGTGAGCGTTAGCCCCTTGTCGTTCGATACCAACGCGCAACTTGCGCCGACAGGGCACTGGCCTGGCCACAGGCGGCCATCCGTTTGACGATGGATATCGCCTTGGATAGTGAGCGATTTGGCGGGATCGGGGTCGTTGGCCGGGTTGCTATCACCGGTGATGCCGGTGGCGTTATTGGTACCGCTCAGATAGTTGGTGACGCCATTTAAGGCTGCCAGCGTGGCAGGGTCAAGATAGTTTTTCGCGTCGTAGTTGCCGCCGCATTCGCTATTAGGAGGAGTCGATGGGCTCCGGTCCTGGCCGGGTAATGGTGGACCGGGCGAAAAGACGATGGCGACGGGACGGTCGTGTGCCGTCGCTAGCGCATTTTGCATGGCGGCTGTGCCATTGGCAACCACCAGGTCAAGCTGCCCCAGCGTATCCCAATTCATCGGCGTGACTTGCTGAATGCGCTGATGGCTGCCCGCAACGATATACCACAAGCATTCTCCATTGCCATCACGCAATGGGCCGGTGCCCAGCATGCGCCAGGGGAAGCGGCCAATGACCGTCATGTTGGCGGCATTGCCCGGGAAATTGGCAGCATCGCAGCCTTCACTGGCGCAACCTGCATTGTTGTTGCGTGCCGTACCCAGATCGGGTAAAGGGAGATAGCCGTACATGACAATTGGAATATTGGCGCCATTGGGGTTGGCTTCACGGAAGCGCGCGGCGTATCCAAGTAATGCCTCGCGCGCCTGCGTCAGCGCTGCATCCGTCTGCCGCTGGCGGTAAGCCTGCATGAATTCGGGCGACAGGTTGGACACCAGAAAAGTTAGTGCCCCCATCACCAGCAAGGCGACCAGAGTAATCAGGACAAAGCCTTGCTGTCTGTTTGGGGTAATGGCTTGTGGCAGAGACACGACGCGCTGGTGATTGATGTTGTTTAGTGATGAGTTGTTGGAATGATTACTGTGCCGCCACCTAACCTGTCGTTGCGTTCGCCCGTAGCGCGGTTGATTTCTTCGCCCACTTTAAGTTGCGTCGATTTTTCTTCACCAGGGGCGAGACGTGCGTGGCTGGCATCTTTGGGTAAAAGCCAAACCTTGACACCTGTGCGTGGCGCATCGTGCTCGCTTTGCGGACGGCCGTTAATCCAGATAGTTGATTTTCCGCTGGAACGTTGCACAACACCATCTAGTCGCATGGTGGCGCCCTCTAGTGTTTGAGTTTCTTGAATGTTTGACATACGCTGGCGTTCTAGCAAAAGGCGTTTTTCAGGTGTGTAAAAAAGTCGGCCAAGGCTGGTTGATTCAGCGTGGGCCGCTTTGATGGGGCTGATCATCAATAGCGCCATGAGGGCGCACAGAGTAGCTGTTGTGGCATAAAGTTGTTTCATGTGTTGCTACCCTGTTTGATGGTCAGCCATTCAAGTGTGCATTCAGCCTGAATAGCGGCGTTTGTGGCGGGTTGGACAGCGGCTACGGGTGACGTTTTCTGGCGCGTAATTTGGCAGGCGCGCAAGCTGATCCATGCCGGCGCTTGGTTGCGGAGGTCATCGAGGACATTAAGGAGCTCGCCTTCATGCAGCAGCGTCAGGGTGAGTTTCATCTGGCTGGCCATGAAGGAGAGACCTCCTGCATCTGCGCCGTCTGGGATTAGTGCAGCATCTGCTTTGCGTTGAGGTGAAATTTCGTAATCGAACTTTACGATACGGTGTTCTTTTTTGATTTGGTTGATGATCTCGACCCAGTCCAGCCGTTGTTCAGTACCCACGATGCCACGTTGTTTTAGGGCTTCAAATCGAATAATTTTGTCGCGGAGTTCCTGTTCTTCATTGCGGGCACGAACAAGGTTGGCTGCTATTTCTCTTTCAGCGGCAGTATGACGAAGGTTTTCTTGACGGGCTGTTTTTTGCTGTTTGACCGCAAGCCATACGGTTAGACCAGCCACTAGCAGGCAACCGATTAAAAGCAAGGCTGCCCATTGTATTTTCTTGAAATCGCGTTGGGAGAGTTTCATTTCGGTATGACTAGTGGTCGAACAAGCATAAGTGAAAATGCAGGTGCAGGTGCAGGCGCATCAGCGACATTGACGTCATTTTGCAGATTTTTAAGCAGTTTCTCTGATCCCACTTCAAAAGGCATATCGAGGAGATAAGTCTGGGTTTGTGTGTTTTGCAGCTGTTGGGCAAATTGCTCAATTAGTGTTTTTTGTGCGCGCAAATCAGAAGAGAGTCCAAGTGCCAACTGTGCATTGATTTTGAGTGTGACGACAGACTGGCCAGTGTGGTTGGCAGGGGGTGCAGTAGGCGGTGTCGCTGTCCCATCATTGCTTTGCGCTATTTCATGGGTTTTGTTGAGTGGAATTAAGCGTGCAGTAGGTGGCAGGGATAGGGTGGGTTCGACTTTCCACTCCAGGCTGGTGAGCTCAATGGCGGAGTTGTTATTGAGCGCATCACTTAAATGGCTGAGTAGTGGGGCGAGGTCAGTGGTGTTGTTTTGAATTGACTCATAACGTGCCATGAGGGCGCGTAGGTTGTCCGGGCCGATGTTGGTTTGCGGCAGACTGCTTAAAAGTGCGTTATAGCGTTGGGTCGTTAGCACGGTTTGGGTAATGGCATTGCTGGTTGCTTGCTTTAGTGCGTTGGTATCAAAGGCAGTTTTGAGGGCAAACAATAACCCGCTGATAAGGGCGATGATGGCAACAGCGGTGAGCGCCAGGCGTAGCTGCCAGATGCGGTACGCATGTTGTTCGACAGGTGGTGCGAATTGCTGTGCAGGTGGTTTGACGACCAGGCAATGCATGAGCAATTGGTCAAGCGTGGGTTGCGGCGTAGTGTGGCTTGATGGTTTAAGTTTTTCACGTTTAGCAATTGCATCAAATTCGAGAAAATCAAATTCAAGTAATTCAGTACTTTTGCACTGTGACTCAACATCCGTTCTTTGTTCAGGGGTAAGCAAAACTGCGACACGGATAGGTGTGCGGGGTTTGAGTTGTCGTTGCCCAACCAGATATTGATAGGTTTTGACAGACTCTATGGCGATGGTTTGCGCAATCCCAGGCGCTTTTATCGACTGTACTGTGCCAGGGTTAAGTGGTGTAAGGCGTGAGAACTGTAGTTTTTTGTCAAGAAAAAAACTTTCATGTATGCCGCTGGCGGTCTGGGTAATCAGCAGTGTTGGTTTTTCTGTGGCTAACCAGTGTGGTGCGATGCTGGCTAGAATCAACGAGACTGAGTAAATGCCCGCTAGTATGGTTTCTTGTTGGCGTATTACATCAAGCCAAACACTCATGGTTTCGGGACGCGTAAGCGCAACAAAAAGAATTTTTTCGTCACGACGGCCGGTGCTTGAGCGGCCGAGGGTGAGTGCTGTGCTCAGTGGCGTGCCATAAAAATACTGTTTGAGGCGACGGGCAATGAGCGCTGTGCGATCACGTCCTTGGACATAAGGGATTTCTTCGAGCTGAAAGCTTTCTTCAGCAGTATCTGTCAGCCAGTAAAACAGGCTGCGGCGTTGTTGCTGAAGATAACTGGCAAAAGCTTGCAAACCTTCAGGGTGAGGGAGAAAGCTGGTTTCTTCCTGTAATTGGCTGTTGTGCCAAAGATAGGCAGTAACCTGGTTGCCGTTAAATAAAAGAATGCGCTTATTTGTCATGGATAGTGCGATGCTTATCTGTGCTGATTACGTTCTATTATTTGGGCAATTTGATTTTTTCACCGGTGTTCACCACTAGGTTTTCATTTTGGTGATTGTGTCGTAAATCGGGCCTAGAACAGCCAACATAATCCAGCCGAGAATGAGGCCTATGAGGACGGTCATTACGGGTTCTATCATGGTTTGAACTTTGGATATGGACTCACGAACATCCCGATTGTAAAAGTAACTCACATTGGTTAGTGCCGTATCGAGTGCGCCTGTGTTTTCGCCTACGCGCAACATACGCAAAACCAATGGCGGGAAAAGATCAACCTGCTGAAATGCGGCAGTCACTTGCTGGCCTTCCGAAATCAGAATGCCTACCCGGTTAAGGCCCTCTTTAATGACAACATTGCCGACAATATCTTCGGTAGTTTTAATGGAGTCCAGAATAGTAATGCCTGAGGCGTACATCATGGCAAAGACGGAGGCAAAGCGTGACAGGATTATTTTTTTGAGGATGGCGCCAATCCAGGGGAGGCGTAATTTGATATCGTCAAACTGATAACGCGCGGCAGGGCTTTGTTTGACCGCCAAGATGATGCTGATGACGGTCAGAATGGGCAGACCAATGACGATGTACCAATAATTAACGAAGAAGTCTGATGTGGCAATGAGTATTTTGGTTTGCAGTGGTAACTCTTGTCCCATGTTACGAATAAATCCAGCCATTTTCGGAACGAGATAAATCATCATGAACATCACGACAGCAATGACAACCGTGCCTAGAAATGCCGGATACATGATGAGTTTTTTGGTATGTGCTGCGAGTTCATCCTGCCATTTAAGTGATTCGAGCAGATTGTTTAAGACGTGGGGAACAGAGCCGGTTTCTTCCCCAGCGCGAATGAGGTGGACCATCACTTCATCAAATGTTTGCGGGTGTTCGGCGAGTGCTTGAGAGAGCGTTTTGCCACCTTCGATACTTTCTATCATGCTGGCGATAATTTCGCGAAAACGCGGGCTTTCTAAGCTATCGCGCAAGTCAGCGAGGCTTTCGATAATTGGTACACCTGCTCGTGCGAGCTGCTCAAGATGAAAGCAAAATGTAATTAATTCAGGCCGGGTAATACGTGCTCTGTTAAAGCCTTGCCGTTGCTTAACGGTGGTGCCATTAATGAAATCCAGCCCCATCCGTTTCAGGCGCATTTCCAGGTCAATGAGGTTGGTGGCCTCAAGAGTGCCTAAGGTTATCTTTCCATTGATATCAATTGCTTTGTAAGAATAGAGAGCCATATCGGAAGGCTGGTTTTTAATAGCCGCGCTACAGACGGTCAGTTAAATCAACTACGCGAGCGACTTCTTCAATCGAGGTTGAGCCATCACGTGCGCGACGCAGGCCGTCAACAGCTAAAGGCTGAAAACCTTTGCTCAGTGCGTGGTTGCGAATCTCATGCAGACTGGCGCGCCGGCTGATGAGATCATCCAAGGTGCTATCCAGACGGAGAAGTTCCATGATGGCAAGTCGTCCCCGATAGCCTTGGTTGTCACAGTGTTCGCAGCCAGTTGCGCGATACAGAATGGGGGTGGTTTGACCATCGGCAATGCCGAGAAGTTTTTTCTCATGGGGTTCGGCTGCGTAAGGCTTGCGGCAATGTGTGCATAACCGGCGTACTAGTCGTTGGGCAACAATGCCAATGATGTTGCCGGCCATGATATCGGGCAAGACGCCAATGTCGAGCAAACGTGGAATGGCGCCCAGGGCTGAGCTGGTGTGCAGGGTGGAATAAACTTGATGACCGGTCATGGCGGCGCGAAATGCCATGTCGGCGGTATCTTCATCGCGAATTTCACCAACTAGAATGACGTCGGGATCCTGCCGCATCATGGAGCGGATGCCGTTGGCAAAGTCAAGTTTGGCGGACTCTGCAACGGATGTTTGGCGAATCATGGCCATGGGATATTCCACCGGGTCTTCCAGGGTCATGATGTTGATCCCTTCCAGATTGATGTGATTCAGTATGGAATACAGCGTGGTGGTTTTGCCGCTACCGGTAGGGCCTGTTACCAGGATGATGCCTTCAGGCCGTGCAACCATGAGTTTGAGTAAGTTGATTTGGTGCGTATCCAGTCCCAAATCATCAATGGGTACGATGCCTTTTTTGCGATTGAGAATGCGCAGGACAATATTTTCGCCATGGATTGTTGGTTGCGATGAGACACGAAAGTCGATGGTGTCGCCACTGATGTTGAGTGACATGCGACCATCTTGAGGTGCGCGTGTTTCGGCGATATTCATGCCGCTGATGACTTTGATGCGCACGGCCATTGCTGCCCAATAGGATTTATGCAAGGCGCGTATTTGGCGGAGCAGGCCGTCGATGCGGTAACGAATGCGCAAAAAGCTGGCTTCAGGCTCAAAATGTACATCGGATGCGCTACGTTTAACGGCATCGGTGAGCAATGCGTCAACTAAACGAACAACTGGCTGGCTGTATTCATCAAGATTAGAGGCGATGCTGCGGTAGTCGATTTCACCCGTTTCAATCTCGTTCAGGATGCCGTCGATGGATAATTCGTAGCTGTAATGCTGATCTATCGCTTGGGTAATTTCGGATTCGCTGGCCAGGAGCGTTTCAATATGCACGTCTTGATGCAGTAATGTGCGCAGCTTATCAATGGCGACGATATCGTTCGTGTCAGCAACGGCAACCCTTAGGCGCTGGGTTGTTGAGGTATAGCTTAACCCCAGCATTAGATGGCGTTTGGCAAGGTCACGCGGGATCAGTTTGATCGCTTCCGGGTCAATAATTGTGTTGGTTAAATCAATTGACTCATGCCCGATCGATTCGCTGATTGCGTCCCGTAGTGTGGCTTCGGATACAAAACCTAATGCGACCAGCAATCGCCCAATGGGCTGATTGGACTTCATCTGCTCCAATAAGCCAATGCGTAGCTGATCTTCGCTAATGACGCCTTGCGAGATCAAAATTTGACCTACTTGTCTACGTTTAACTGGTGGGGGAGTGATGGGCTGGTTCATGTAGGGCGAAGGCCATTGCTGTAGGTATTGTTATGGATGAGCTTTTTGGGCATTAACATCTTGCAGCAACTGTAAGCGTGTTATGGCTTGGGGACGATTGAAACTTGCGGGCTGCGATTGCGCTGCGGCAATGGCACGTTCGTAATATTTTGTGGCCAACGGGAGTTGGTGCAAGTGCTCTAGGCTAATTGCCAGGTTATACAAAATATCGGGATTGTCCGGCTCGGCGTTGTAGGCTTGAAAGTAGGCTTGTTGCGCCTCCTGCCAGCGACCTTGGCGAGCATAAAGGTTGCCTAATGAAAATGAGGGTGCAGCCAGGTCAGGCTGGGTTGTGGTTATGGTTTTCAAACGGCTTTCGGCTGCTGCTGGTTCGGACTGACTACGAAGGTTGATTAGTGCAGCTTGCGCTGTGGCATCTTGCGGGTTTGCTTCAAGTATTTTTTGGTAGTACCCGGCAGCTAGATTCCAATGTCCTTGCTTTTGAGCAATTGCGGCTAATCCGTGAAGTGCATCCGTGTTGTAGGCATCGGCTTTGAGTGCGCGGCTGTACTCGATTTGTGCTGTAGATAGATCGCTACGTTCAAAGGCTTCGTAGCCGCGCAGAAGGGTTGGATCTATGCTTTGCGGCGAACGAGTGAGACGGATAGGACTATCGACGGCTAGGGGTTCTTCAACGAGGGGTGAATAGCGAGTTCGCGCGGGTTGTTTTTGTGGTGGAGAGGAAGGATTTCGAACTGCTTCTCCGGGATCGGTATTTTGGGAGGGGGCAGTAAAGTCAGGGCTGTCGGCATCAGCTGTAGGTGCCGCTAATGGAAAAGTCGGCGCTGGTGATACGGTGGAAGTTACTGTTGGTGGTGTGGGTAGGGGGAGTACAGGCGCGGGTGAGCTTTGGGTTAAGTGTGCGGGTGGGTGTGGCTGTAGTTGCCACCAAAAGTATGTACCGATAGCGATAATGGCTAAGGTGGTCAGGCTGCCAGCGGCAATGGCAAAGTTTTTATTATTTGAAGCTGCTGGCGGGGATTGTTTTGCCGTGAAGAGATTTTGCGCTGTGGCGACAGAGACAGTCTGGGGTGTCGCCATGTGCAATGGCGTTAACAAGGGGGATGCTGCGCTTTTTGAGGCTTGTGCAGGTGAAGGGTTGGGGGAGAATTTTCGAGCTGATCTCTCTATCTCGTCTATAAATTCATCATCCAGTGACGCTAAATGTTCAACCGTTAAAGTGGGCGCTTTTTTATTGGTAGCGTCAGGGTTACTCGGTGGTATGGCTATAGATGCGTCTGCTGTAGCAGATGGCAGGGAGGTGCTTGGAGGCAAAGGTTCTAGAGATAAAGGTTCTAAGCTTAAGCGCTCAGAGTTGGTAGTTTTTATTTGGGTTGCAGACGAGCTTTCAGATGGTTCCTGAGATTGACTAAGGGGTTGTTTGTTAATTGGAACGGTAGCTGTGGCTTGGTTGGCAGCATCAGCTTGGCGTTTGGCCAATTCAGCTTTTCTTAAAGCATCCATGAGCAGACTCATGGCATTGCGGTCCTTTTGGTTTCGCCAGTCGGCTGTCCTGGTGCTGGATTATTGGCGAAGAAATTTTGATCGGGTATCTGGTCGCGATAGGCACGGTAGTCTGTTTCTAAACTTGGATCCCGAATGACGGTGGGTCTAAGGAAAATGACGAGTTCCGTTTTTGTATTGGTATCGTTGCGGTTACGGAAAAAGTTACCAATGCCGGCTAATCCACCCAAGCCAGGAACAGCATCGGTGTTGTAATTGATTTTTTCTTCCATCAAGCCACCCATCACGGCGATTTCACCATCCGCAAGGCGGAGGACTGATTCCATTTCGCGGGTTTGTATTTCAGGTACGCGGTTTTGAATCGCGGTGGGGATGTCCGGATTTGGGTCGACTTTAAACCCGGTGACGCGTGAGATGGTAGGACGAACATTCAATGTGATCAGGTTGGTTTCACTGATCTGTGGCGTAACGTTCATAACCAAACCAACGGCAATCGATTTTGCCGTGGTTGTAAACGATTTTTGAGTATTCACTTGCCCGATTGTCGAGTCAGATTTGACTTCAAAATAAACGACGTTATCGACGACTTTAAGCATGGCTGTTTGATTATTGAGTACGCTTATTTTGGGGCTGGATAGCACTTTAACGTTACCGAATCTTTCCAGCAGGTTGAGCGTCGACGAAATACCCAAACCCGGTGCAACATAATTCAATAAAAACGATGCTCCCGGTGCAGTGAAAGGGTCGGGTACTGCGCCACCGACTAACCCGGTAGGGGATTGCGCTACGGAAAAGCCAGCAGTGCCGGGTGAGCGTAGTGATCGCAGGCTTTGCCAGTTAATGCCTTGCTGATAATTATTGTTCAATGTCACCTCGGCAATCGTCGCTTCGATGATGACCTGTCGGCCGGCATTGCGGGTGACTTGGCTGATGTATTCCTGAATTTTTTCATGCTGGCGTGCGGTTGCTCGTACAACAATGATGCCAGCTTCCGGATTGGCAATGACTGAGGCAGCCTCGCGGAAGGTTGTGCGTTTTACAGAGGTGGCGCCACGCTCTTGCAGACTGCCGGTATTAAGGCTGTCAGCCTGCGATAGGTTATTGCTTTGACCATCGGGATTTTTCCTGGGGTTAGCTATCCCACTGCCTGTGGCAACTCGCTGGTCGTTATGTTCAATGATGGTTTCGCTTGAGCCTTCAGGCAGAATTTTGTCTGTTTCACGCAAGATGTCGCGAATGTTTTTTTCTACGGAGGACCAGAAGTTGTTTTCTGCCTTGCTGGTGACGGTAGTGGTGGAATTATTTCCGCTGCTGCCGCTCGACGTGCTGCCGGTAGCGGCGGAACTGGTTGAGGCAATTTGCGTGTTAATCGAGACGGTGCTATTCACATCGCGTGACATATTCACGTAATCGACTCTGTAGGTGTGGAGGAAAGGTGAGTCTGGCATAACGAGTAAATTGGGGCCATCAATTTCCCAGCGCATGTCTACTTGCTTGGCAATGCGGGTGAGAATTTGCTGCAATGTTTGGTCAATGGCATTGATTGTCACAAGGCCTTCAATACCGGGATGAACGTCCACATTGACCTTGGCATCACGCGAGAGCGCAAATAGCAATTCTTGAACCGGGATATTGCGTACAGAAACAGAATAAGTTTCCGTTTTTTTGGAGGGTTTAGGACGAGTGAGCGTAATTGCAGTGGCAACGGGTGCGGGAATCTCGCTGACGGCAGTCGTTTGAGGTAGATTTTTCGCCTGAATGTGCCCGCTAGAAACCGTGGGTGTCTGAATGGTCGAGCAGGCTGAGATACAGAGAATTATCGCAAGACTTAAGGCAGCGCGTGCTGTGATGATTGGTGTGCGCAATGGATTCTCCAAAGTAGTCATTTTTTCAAGCACTAATAGGTTAATACTAGCACGATACATTATATTGTTTTATTAACTTAATGATTTTATTGGTTAATAAGTTTTTCATTGCGTTTTTATTGATTTATCTCAAGCGAATAACTTGGCGGGGGTAAGGGTTGTTTTTTGCGAGCATATCGGGCAATAATTTTTTGGCTTTTAGTGCGGCCTCGCGCGTGGGGTAGTCGCCGTAAATAATGCCGTAGCGCGGTTTGCCACTGAGTGAGGAAAGGTAGACTCGGAGCTGATTATCTTGATCGTATTCGGATGCCTTTTCTAAAAAACGTTCAATTTCAGCCTGCTGTGTGACATCCGTTGTCCAGAGCTGAATAAACCAGCGATCATTTGCTGTTTGCTGAAGCCAGTGTTCTGCTGAGGCCAGGCGTGCTTGAGTGAGGGGGTAGGGCGTGGTTGCGGGTGTTTTGCTTGGTGTACTCGGAGCGGGATAAATCGGTGCATTTGTAGCATCTTTTTTTATGGGTAAGGCAGATATAGGCGCTGCGGCTGAGACGGTTTGATTGGTTGCTACGTCTTGTCTTGTGGCGACTAGCCAGGTGATGCCAACTAAGGTTATTGCGGCTATCACTAGTGCGGCTATCGCTAGTGCTGTGCTACGACGCAGAGGCGTCGAATTTTTTTTATGGGGATACGTTGCTGGGCTGAACTCACTATCACGAATAGCTGCGCGTGCTTCTTTGATGCTGATTTGATGACTGCCAGAAGCAAAAGCTGCTAACAGGGATTTGTCTGCCAAGATGTTGATGCGACGCGTTAAGCCGAGAGATGTTTTCGCAATCATTTTCAGGGCGGCTTCCGTAAACACGCTGGGGCCACGATAACCTGCCGCACGCATACGAAAATCCAGATAGCTGGCAATATCGTTGCGTACCAATGGTTCAAGATCAAAATTGTGAGTGATTCGCTCTTTGAGCTGGCGCATATCTGCCCGCGCAAGAATGTCATTGAGTTCCGGCTGCCCAAATAAAACGATTTGCAATAGCTTATGCCGGTTAGCTTCCAAGTTTGAGAGCAGGCGAATTTCTTCTAGGGTATCGGCCGGCATGGCATGGGCTTCGTCAATGAGTAAAACAGCGCGCCGACCTTCGCTAAATGATGTTATGAGGTGGTTTTGCAAGGCGCGAAGCACGTGTGACGTTCTGGCGTTGTCAGCTAATTCAATGTGTAGCTCGTCGGCAATGGCGTAGAGGATATCTTCGCGTGAGAGGGATGGGTTGGCGAGATAAATGATGGTGGTGTTTTCAGGTAATCGCTCCATCAGCACGCGGCAGAGCATGGTTTTCCCGCTACCCACTTCACCACTGACTTTAACAATGCCTTCGTCATGCGTGATGGCGTAAGCCAAGGCGTCGAGTGTGGCGCCTCGATTAGCGCCATCAAAGAAAAACTCTGTGTGCGGTGTAATTCGAAAGGGCGGCTCTTGAAGCCCAAAATGGTCTAAATACATGCCGTTAATTTTCCGATGGCAATTGAGCGGTCGTTCGCTTGGCGCGGCCAAGGGCATCAATGCGGTTATAGAGCGTGGTGCGATTAATGCCAAGCAGCCGGGCAACTTGACTCAAATTATCGTTGGCGAGTTGTCTTGCGGCTTCAATGTAGGCTTCTTCCCAGTGGCGTAGCGTGGCATCCAGACTGAACTCATGTTGCGTTTTCAGCTCTTGACGCGCATAGGCAATTAACTCGGCGCTGGTTGCAAAAGTCGGCGCTGATGGGACGGCGGCTTCGGTTTGCGGCATGATTGTTTTGATGGCGCTCGTCGCGCCGACAATATCAAGTTCATTGTCAATTTGTTGCGGTGTTAATACTTTGTCGGCATGCTTGGTAATGAGGCGAATAACAATGTTTCTTAACTCTCTAACGTTGCCTGGAAACGTATAGTTCAAAAAGTGATCAGTTGTGGCAGGGGTGAGCTTAAAAGGAGGTAGGCCGGTTTGTTTGCTGTAGATGTCACAAAAATGTTCAAGCAAATGCAGGCGGTCATTACCTAAATCGCGCAGGGGCGGGGCTGTAATGGTAAATACGGACAGCCGATGGTATAAGTCTGCTCGAAATCGACCTTCTCGAACCTCTTTTTTTAAATCCCGATTGGTCGCGGCAATAATGCGCGCGCGCGTTTGCCGGGTTTGCGTTTCACCTATTCGCTGAAACGTATTATTTTCCAGGACACGCAGCAGCTTGGGTTGTAATTCCAAGGGTAGTTCGCCAATCTCATCGAGAAAAAGCGTGCCTTCTGCCGCATCTTCAAAATAGCCTGCACGTGCGGTAGTTGCGCCGGTAAAAGCGCCTTTGCCATGCCCAAACAGGGTGGCTTCCATCAGGTTAGGAGAAATCGCGGCACAATTTAGCGTTAGATAAGGGGCCTTCGCTTTTTTCGAGTAATGGTGCAAACCAGCGGCAATCAGTTCTTTCCCGCTGCCTGATTCACCTTCGATTAAGACAGGAAATGGGGAGGGGGCAAATTGTTTAATTTGTGATTTGAGGCTTTGCATTGCTGCACTGCTACCGATTAAGCCGCTTTCAAAAGGCGCATCGGCATCGTCAAAAGCCAAAATGCGGTGTATCAGTTCAAGAATGGTTTCTGGGTTGGCAGGTTTGGAAATGAAATCAGTTGCACCGAGTGTGCGTGCGTGGCGTGCATTGGTTTCTTCGTTTTGGCCAGAGAGAACGATGATGCGTGTTTTCGGTGAATGCGCCAGAATTGTAGCGATCAATGCAAAACCTTCATCAGGCGTGTGAGGTGACGGTGGCAGGCCCAAGTCGATTAATGCGACTACTGGCGGGTGCTCAGCCTGTCTGAGCAAGCTGATCGCTTCTTTGCGACGGCTGGCAGTGAGCACCGTAAACTCACGTTTGAGAAAATAACCCAGCGTATCGGTGATGATAGGATCATCATCGACGAGAAGCACGATGGATTTGTCTGCAAAGTTTTCGTTTAAATTGATCACAAGTCAGGATCCATAAAAGATGTATCCAGTAGCGGCAAAAATATATTTGAGTTTTTAAACATATTGATGATCATAGGTTAAAGCATAAAAAAACAAAGGGCTGTGTGAGCGGTTTTTTCGCCACTTTTTCTAGGCTTTAAGTGTCATTAATTCGCCTTGAAAAAAGGGGAGTCTGTTACAATATCCGCCACAATATCTAACAAGATAAGCGCTTAAATTTATCTCTCTATGTCACAAGAACCCCTGGTTGAAATTCGGGATCTCAACTTCGCCTACGATACGCGAACTATTTTGAGTGGTATTAATATCACCATTCCGCGAGGAAAGGTGGTTGCCATCATGGGAAGTTCAGGCTGTGGCAAGACCACTACGCTGCGGTTGATTGGTGGCCAGCTCAAGCCAACGTCTGGCGAGGTTAAAGTGACGGGGCAGGTTGTTCACGAGATGGATGCAAAGCAGCTTTATGCATTGCGTCGGCGTATGGGCATGTTGTTTCAGTTCGGTGCCTTGTTTACCGATATGTCAGTGTTTGACAACATTGCTTTTCAAATGCGCGAGCATACAGACCTCACTGAGCCAATGATTCGTGACTTGGTGCTCATGAAGTTGCATGCTGTCGGTCTTCGTGGTGCGCATAATCTCATGCCGGCAGAGCTCTCAGGGGGTATGGCGAGGCGAGTGGCGCTTGCCCGGGCGATTGCATTGGATCCCATGTTGATTATGTATGACGAGCCTTTTGCGGGGCTTGACCCTATCTCGCTAGCTATTGTGGGTGAGTTAATTCGCAGGCTGAATGATGCCTTGGGTGCCAGTAGTATCG
>Ga0209066_10001411_pt1 | contig 31807 bp, 30 predicted proteins | sample All_14_2_FD_187198 | JGI IMG/M metagenome (GOLD analysis project Ga0209066, IMG submission 187198) | Freshwater microbial communities in response to fracking from Pennsylvania, USA - Allegheny Zone_MetaG_DW_15 (SPAdes) (version 2) ... | reverse complement strand
TGTCTGCCGTGGCGTTCTCCGCCCTTGCAGCTTCGGTTTGCCGCGAGTGTAGCGGCAGTGCGGTGCCAGAACAGCCTTCGAGTGCGCGATTTGCACACTGACCTGACCTTCGGCACGGCAGAAATCGGCGTCCAACCGTTACCATCGGGCGCCCGCAACGGTGTTGCGAGCCTTTTTTTCTGCCGTCGAGGTTTTCCATGCGTCTCAACCTGATTGCCGCCAGCCTTGCCATCGCCCTGGGCCTGGCCGCCTGTTCCAGCGAGTCTCCCGCCCCCGTGACCGAAGATACCGCCAAAACCGAAGCCGCTGCGCCAGCGGCGGCCGAAGAGGGCAATCCCTTCTTCGTTGACAGCACCCTGCCCTACCACGCGCCCGACTTCACCAAAATCCGCGACGAGCACTATCTGCCCGCTCTGCTGGAAGGCATGAAGCAGCACATCGCCGAAGTGGAGGCCATTGCCAACAACCCTGAACCTGCGACATTCGAAAACACCCTGGTTGCGATGGAGAAGAGCGGCGATCTGCTGCTGCGTGCGGCCAATGTGTTCATGAATCTGGCGGGTACGGACACCAACGAGACGATTCAAAAGGTGCAGGCCGAAATCGCGCCGAAGTTCGCCGCGCATCAGGACGCCATCCTGCTGAATCCCAAGCTGTTCGCCCGCGTGAAGTCGATCTATGACGCCCGCGACATGCTGAACCTGGACCCGGAGTCCAAGCGACTGGTCGAGCTCTACTACGACAATCACGTGCGTGCCGGTGCATTGCTCGACGAAGCCACGCAGACCAAGGTCAAGGCGCTGAACGAGGAACAAGCCAGCCTGATGACCGAGTTCCAGCAGGCAATGATGAAGCAGACGCAGGCTGCCGCGGTGATCATCGACGACGTTGCGCAACTGGACGGCATGGATGACGCCAGCATTGCCGCCGCCGCGGAAGCCGCCAAGGCCAAGGGACTGGAAGGCAAGTGGCTGATCAGCATCACCAACACCACGCGGCAACCGGTGCTGAGCCAGTTGAAGAATCGCGAAGTTCGCCAGCGCGTGTTCGAAGCCTCCGCCAACCGTGGTCTGAGCGATGGCGAGGGCGACACGCGCGCGATGGTGCTGCATTTGGCCACTTTGCGTGCCGAACGCGCCGCACTGCTTGGCTCGGCGAATTTCGCCGCCTACGCACTCGGCAATCAGATGGCTGGCAAGCCGGAAGCGGTGCAGAAGATGCTGGCGGATCTGGTTCCGCCGGTGGTGAAAAATGTCGAGCGCGAAGCCGCCGACATCCAGGCACTGATCGATCAGCAGGGCGGCGGTTTCAAGCTCGAACCCTGGGACTGGGAGTTCTACGCCGAACAGATTCGTGCCACCCGTTATGACCTCGACCCGAACCTGGTCAAGCCCTACTTCGAATTTGATCGCGTTCTTCAGGACGGCCTGTTCTTCACCATGAACAAGCTGTACGGGATCACCTTCAAGGAGCGCAAGGACATTCCGGTCTATCACCCCGACGTGCGGGTGTTCGAAGTCTTTGAATCCGACGGCAGCCCGATCGGCCTGTTTTACGCCGACTATTTCGCCCGTGACAGCAAGCGCGGTGGCGCGTGGATGTCGTCCTTCATCGATCAGTCCGACCTGCTGAACAACAAGCCGGTGGTGCTGAACGTCATGAACATTCCGAAGCCCGCTGCGGGTCAGCCTGCGCTGATGAGCTTCGACGAAGTCACCACCATGTTCCACGAGATGGGCCATGGACTGCATGGCATGTTGTCGAAGGTGCGCTATCCCTTGCTGTCAGGCACCAACGTGCCACGCGATTTCGTCGAGTTCCCCTCGCAGTTCGAGGAAGACTGGGCCAAGGACCCGCAGGTGCTGGCCAACTACGCCAAGCACTATCAGACCGGCGAGCCCATTCCGGCGGACCTGATGGCCAAGGTGTTGAAGGCCAGCAACTTCAATCAGGGCTTCGACACGCTGGAGTACATCAAGGCCTCGCTGTTGGATCTGGAATGGCACAGCATCGCCGCCGACGCCAAACCGACCGATGTCGCCGCCTTCGAAGCCGACGCCATGCGCAAGCACGGTGTCGACATCGCTGCGGTCCCGCCGCGTTATCGTTCGGCGTATTTCGCCCATGCCTTCCCGGGCGGCTACTCGGCTGGCTACTACGCCTACCTGTGGTCCGAGGTGCTGGCCGCCGACGCCTTTGCCTATCTGGCCAGCAAGGGCGGTCTGACCGGTGAGAACGGCGATGACTTCCGCAACGGCATCCTGTCGCGTGGCGCAACCGTCGAGCCGATGCAGATGTACATCGACTGGCGCGGTCAAGCACCTGACCCGGCGGCGTTGCTGAAGCGTCGTGGTCTGAGCGACTGACCCCTCGGCAGGACCGCCGGTTCTTGCCGCCCACACAACGCCCGCGTCGATCTCCTTCGCCGCGGGCGTTTTCTTTTTCGCATGGAGAACTACATGCTCCCCTCGAATCACTTGATGACGCGTTGTGTGTTCGCCACCGCGCTGGTCTGCAGCAGCGTCGCCCTCGCCGCCGAGCGCATCGAAGTCGGCAATCGCATTGCCGATGGCGTGCCAGAACTGTCGACGGAACTCGCATCCCGACTGGCGCGCTACCAGAACACCCGCGGAGCGGCTTTTGCCGGTTGGCAATCGGATGGATCGATGTTGATCACCACGCGATTTGGCGAAACCAACCAGGTCCACCGTGTTCGCCAGCCTCTGGGCATGCGCGAACAAATCACGTTCTACGCCGAACCCACAACATCCGTTGCGGCGCAGCCCGGTGCCGGCGGCGCGGGCTTTGTGTTTGCCAAGGATGAAGGCGGCTCGGAGTTCTGGCAGCTCTACCACTACGATTTTGCGCGGCGGGAGCCCGTATTGATCAGTCCTCCGGGGCGCAGTCGCAACGAATACCCGTTGTGGTCGCACGATGGCAAAACGGTCGCCTTCACCAGCACGGCGCGCAATGGCAAGGACAGTGATATCTGGATTCGCCCACTCAACGGCGAACCGCGTGCCGTGCTCACCGAAGGCGGCACCTGGTATGCGAGCGATTTTTCCGCGGACGGCAAGAAACTGCTGGTCAGTCGCTACGTCTCGATCAACGAAAGCTATCCGGGAGAGCTCGACCTTGAATCCGGCAAGCTGACCCTGTTTCCGGTCGATGGCGGTAAGGCGGCATTTGGACAATTCCGCTATGCGCCAGGCGACGATGCCGCCTATTTCGTCTCGGATGAGAACAGCGAGTTCAAGCGCCTGCAGTTGCACGCGTCGGGGAGGGCACGCGCCGAAGTGCTGACCACCGATCTGCCCTGGGACATCACCCAATTCGATATTGCCGACGATGGCAAACATCTCGCCTTCGTGAGCAACGAAGGGGGAATTTCCCGGCTGTCCGTCATCAGCATCCCCGAGCACAAGCCAGTGGCATTGCCGGATCTTCCCATCGGGGTGATCGCTGGCATCGGCTTTTCGCCGGACAGCAAGCGAATTGCCCTGACGCTGAACTCGGCCACGTCACCCAGTGATGTTTACGTGGTCGACCTGCAGGACAAGTCCTTGACCCGCTGGACCGAAGGCGAGGTGGGCGGTCTGGACGCCCAGCAGTTTGTGGCGCCGCAGCTGATCGAGTTTCCCAGTTTCGACGGACTGAAGATTCCCGCCTTTCTCTATCAACCCGGTGGGCTCGCCGCTGCGGGCACCAAACGGCCCGTGGTGATCCTGATCCACGGTGGCCCCGAGGCCCAATCACTACCGGTATTCAATCCGAGCATCCAGTTCATGGTGAATGAACTGGGGATGGCCGTGCTGGTCCCCAACGTGCGGGGATCGGCAGGCTATGGCAAGACCTGGTTGAGCCTGGATAACGGCTTCAAGCGCAAGGACTCGGTCAAGGACATCGGTGCCCTGCTCGACTGGATTGCCGGGCAACCAGGGCTGGATGCCGATCGCGTCGGTGTGATGGGTGGCAGCTACGGCGGCTACATGGTTCTGGCTTCGCTGGTCGACTACGCGGATCGCATCGCGGCGGGCATCGACATCGTAGGTATTTCACACTTCACGACATTTCTCGAAGCCACCGAGAGCTATCGCCGCGATTTGCGCCGCGCGGAATATGGCGACGAACGCGATCCCGAAATGCGCGCATTCTTCGAACGCATCGCACCGCTCAACAACGCGCACAAGATCCGTTCCCCCTTGTTCGTGGCGCAAGGTGCCAACGACCCGCGTGTACCGATCAGCGAAGCAGAACAGATCGTTGGTGCGGTGCGCGAGCACGACGGCGAAGTCTGGTATCTGGCCTTCAAGGACGAGGGCCATGGGTTCGCGAAGAAGGCCAATAGCGACTACTTCGGCACCGCCGCCATGCAGTTCTGGCAAACCCACTTGCTGGGTGATCGCAAGCCATGAGTGAAGCCTGACGGCAGCGCACTGCGCTCGTGCGCTGCCGTCAGCGCGGTCGATTCAATTGAATGTCACCGCCACATTCGCCGCTGGAAGCAGGTAGTGATCCACCAGCAGGAAGGCAAACAAGGCCATCAGATAGACAATGGAGTACTTGAACACCTCCATCGCAAAATAGTCGTTTGGCGGATTCAGCAGTCGCACGGCGTAGTACAGGAACACCAGATTCAGAATCACGGCGCCGCCCAGATAGAACACGCCGCTCATCCCGGTGATCCAGGGCAGCAGCGTCGCGACAAACAGCAACACCGTGTAGAACAGCACATGCCAGCGCGTGTACGGGATGCCGTGCGTCACCGGCAGCATGGGAATCTCGGCGCGGGCGTAGTCATCGTGTCGAAAAATCGCCAAGGCCCAGAAATGCGGTGGCGTCCAGATGAAGATGATCAAAAACAACAGCAAGGCGTGCGGGTCGACCTCGCCGGTCACGGCAGCCCAGCCCAGCACGGGCGGCGCCGCGCCCGCGGCACCACCGATCACGATGTTCTGCGGCGTCGCGCGTTTCAGATACGCGGTGTAGATCACCGCATAGCCGATCAGCGACGCGAACGTCAGCAAAGCCGTCAGCACATTGACCCACAAGACCAGGATCAGCATCGACGCCAGTCCCAGGCTGACGGCGAATATCAATACTTGCGGACCATTCAGATGACCCGCTGGCAAGGGTCGATGCTGTGTTCGTGCCATCAACGCATCGATGCGCTGATCGATCAGGTGGTTGATTGCCGCGGCGGACGCCGCCGCCAACCAGATTCCCAGATTTCCGAACAGCAGTGCACGCCAAGGTGGAATTCCCGGAACGGCCAACAGCATGCCGACCAGCGCCGTAAAGACGATCAATGCGACCACGCGCGGCTTGGTCAACGGCCAGTATTGGCGAAACGTGGATTGCATGCGATTCCCGACTGCGGCGCAGCGTGATCAGACAGAACTTGGTGTAGGACGCAAGCGGGCCAGCAGACCCACCAACAGAAACAACAGGATAGCGGCCACCGCATTGTGCGCCGTGGCGACCTTCAGCGGCAGTCCGGCCATGACGTTGCTGATGCCGAGCGCAACCTGAGCGCAAAGCACGAATCCAATGCTCCAGCCGTAGGTTGGCAATCGTCCATCGCGAATCAGGCGAACCGCCAACGCCAGCACGTGACCGAACACGACGACGGCAAATAGCCGATGCATCATCTGTATCGCCGTCCGCGCATCCGCATCCAACACGCCGCCTTCGTAGTCGACACCGATGCCGCGCCAAAGTACGAGGGCATCCTCAAAGTTCATTCGCGGCCACCATTGCCCCTGACAGGCCGGAAAGTCCACGCCGCAGGCCAACGCCGCATAGTTCGCCGAAACCCAACCACCAAGCGCGATCTGGATGGCTACCAGGGCGATGGCGATGACCAGCAGGCCACGAATCTTCAATCCAGACGGGTTGGGGATGGCGGCAAATGGAGACGCCCTATTGGCGATCCAGGTCAACATCGCAAAGGTCGTCATGCCGCCGAGCAGATGTCCCATCACCACCACCGGCTTCAGCAGCCAGGTGACGGTCCACATCCCGAGCATCGCCTGAAAGATGATCAAGGCCAGGGTCAGCGTGGCGGCACGCGCGAAGTCGCGGTTGTCCCAGCGGAATGCCATGACCAGCAGCGTCAGTTCTGCCATGACCACCAAAACACTGGAGGCCACGTACCACTCGCGCATGTACAGCGGGATCGCCGTCGCAACCAAGGCACTGGCCCCAAGAATGATGGCTTTCGCGTTGCTTCGCTGCCGCGTCGCCACCAGCGCGAGGCTCAGCACCAGCACGCCGAGAAGCGCCGCAATGTGTCGATGGAATTGCTCTCGCCAAGCTTTGTGCGACTCGACCGGTCGCTCGAAGTTGGCGTTGGCGTGGGCAATTTCCTGCGCATGCACGGGCCAGGTCGCCTTGCCGTAACACGTTGGCCAATCGGGACAGGACAAGCCCGCATGCGACAACCTGACGAACGCACCGAAGGCAATGACACAGAGTGCGAGAAGGACAGCAATCCAGGCCAATCGATTGACGTGCAACAACGATTTGATCATTTCACCAAGCGTCCAAGATCCTTGCGCACGCCACTGGGATCGAAATCGAGCGGATAGCGCATTACCAGAAATCCATTGTGATCTATCAAAGCGGCCGTCAACTGGTCGGCCACGGGTGGTGCCACCAGTGCTGGCGGGGGCGCCGCATTCAGCCTAACTTCGCGCAGCCCGCCGAATCGCTGCAGAGCGGGTGGCCACTCGCCCATCCACAACACGTCAAGCTTGTCCGCGAGCCTTCCCTCCGAGATCCAGACCCGACGCATGACGTCCGCCTTGTCGACACAGTTCGACGAACAGGCCGACGAGGGCAACAGCACAAGATGCCATCGGCGATCTTCCGGTCGCCAATGATACGGCGTACCGTCCGGGGTCAGAAATGCGCCTGACGCGATGGCGATCGGTGGTTGCAGCAATTCCCCATAATTGCGCGTATTGGCTGGCTGCCAGCCGCCAAAGCGCAACACGACCGCCAACAGGAAGGGCAGCGCGAACAGCGCGACAACGCCCACGAACATCCAGCGCGAACGGCTCTGCGCACTCATGTTTTTCTTCCTTTCCAGATGAACAGGACCAGCAACGACAAGGTCAACAGCGATAGTGCAGCCCACTGCATCGCGTAGCCACGATGTTTTTCAGGCGGCAGAGTGTTGGGCATCGCCAGTTGATCAATGCGGTGTCCAATATTGGCACCTGGTAAAAGCCTGATCACACGGTCCTGCAATGCATGGCCCACGGCAGCTTCCAACTCGTCACGATCCAGATAAGCGAGCGGCGCAGTCGCCTGACCATCGAGGGCCGAACGCGGATTTGCACCAAGCCGAATGCCCTGTGACGGCCATGGCAACAAAACCGCCTCAAGTCGTGCCTCGGTCGGCAGTGCAGGCAATGTCGGCCGCTCGCGCGTTGCGGACATCGGCAGCCACCCTAGCTCAAGCAGCCAATAGCGATCTGCCTGCTCGACAACGATCCAGTCGAGCACGCCGACCGCACCATCGCGTTGCTGATTGTCGAGAACGAAGCGTGGCCCCTGCAGTGCGACCGCTTGCAGCACGACACGCAGCGGCGCGCCGTCGGCAGCATCCTCCCGACGCAGGGCGTCATCCAGCGGAATGGCCTGGGCATGCAAAGCCTGCGCATACTCTGCGAGCCAGGATTGTTTCCACTCCGCACGCCCCCACTGCCAATGCGCAAGCGTCGCGAACAGGCCTGCGGCAAGCAAGCCCGCCAAACGAAGAATCCATTTCAATCGACTGGCGGAGGTCACGCTGTCCACCTCAGGACCGACGGCTGCATCAGCGGCATGACAAGCCCATCCCTGACTGAAGCCATCGGCACGGAACTGCCGATCCCGAGCACGCGCCAAGGCCGCGACATGGCCACTCGGATGCGATAATGCGCGCATACCGCTTGGACATCGAACACATGCAAACCTTGCTGATTCTGCTGATCGTGGGCGTCATTCTCTACAACTTGGGTGCTGGGCTTTACTACATGCTGGTCGACAAGGGCCGCACCAAGCGCACGGTCAACGCGCTCACGCGACGTGTCGCGTTTTCGGTATTGCTGATTGCCCTGATCATCATCGGCATCGCTACCGGCCTGATCCAACCCCACGGCATCCATGGCTGACCAATCTGACCTTTCAACAAACAGCGAGGGCCGGCAATGCCGGCCCTCGCTGTTTGGCCCGGTACGCTGGACTCGATGATCAGAGCACGTAGACGAACAAGAAAAGCAACAGCCACACCACGTCGACGAAGTGCCAGTACCAAGCCACCGCTTCGAAGGCGAAATGGTTGTCACGATCGAAATGGCCCTTGGCGCAGCGGAACCACATTACCGTCAGCATGATCGCACCCAGGGTGACATGCATGCCGTGAAAACCGGTCAACATGAAGAATGTCGAACCGTAGATTCCTGAGCCTAGGGTGAGATTGAGATCGCCGTAAGCATGGATGTATTCCTCGACCTGGAAGTACATGAAGGTCGCACCCAAGGCAACGGTCAAGGCCAGTTGCAGTAGCAGCTGGGTCCGATTGCCAGCCTTCAAGGCATGGTGAGCAATCGTCAAGGTGACACCCGACGTCAGCAGCAAGAGCGTATTCACCAAGGGGATGCCCCAAGCAGGGATCGTCTTGAACTCACCGCCCACCGCGTCAGGTCCATTGGTCGGCCACGCCGCATCAAAGCCAAGCCACAGGTACTGATGTGTCGCAGCACCATCGCCCGCTCCACCCAGCCACGGCACCGAATAGGTCCGTGCGTAGAACAGGGCGCCGAAGAACGCCGCGAAGAACATCACTTCCGAGAAGATGAACCAGACCATTCCCATGCGGAAGGACGTATCGACCTGCTTGTTGTAAAAGCCACCGACCGATTCGTTGATCACATCGGCAAACCAGCGCGCCAGCATGAAGATCATCGCCGCCAATCCGGCGAAGAAGACCCACTTGCCCCAAGCAAACTCGTTGAGCCAACTCGCCACGCCCAGCATCGTGATGAACATGGCGACAGCGCCAACGATCGGCCACGGACTGCTGTGTGGAACGTAGTAGACATTGGCGTTATGTGTCTGTGCCATGTGCTTCCCCATCCTGCTTTCGAATACTTGCTGATGAATCCAATCCACTCGTCCACGCTGCAATTCGACAACACTACAGACTGGCGTGGACCGGTGCTCCTGTTGCCGCTGCCTCTCGGGCCGTGGCGTGCTCATTGTTGTAGAAGGTGTAGGACAACGTGAGCGTACTGATGTCCGCTGGCAAATCCGGGTCGATGACGAACCGGACCGGCATCGGCCGCTGCTCACCGGGGTTCAACAACTGTTCGGTGAAACAAAAGCACTCGGTCTTGTTGAAGTAGATCGAGGCCTGAGCAGGTGCCACGCTCGGCACCGCCTGACCGACGATCACCGATGAATCGTCGTTGCGCGCATAGAACATCGCTTCGACCAACTCGCCCGGATGCACCCGCAAACTGGACCGCTCCGACCAGAATCCCCACGAGAGCTTCGAGTTGACCGCCGCATCGAACTCGACCGTCACCCAACGCGTCGTGTCGATCTGATAGCCCGCCACTCTGGCCTCACCGGTCGGCGTCTGCTCAAGACGGATACCGAACACCTTTTCACAGGCTACGCGGTAAAGCGGCACCAGCGAAAAAGCAAAGACAAACGCCGCCACGCACGCAAGCATTGCGCGTCGAAGGACGAGTCGGTTCTGCTGCGATGCGTCCGACGCGCCGTTCATCGCGCCAACACACCCGAGGCAATGAAGCCGACATAGACCAGCAACGCGACGGCGGCAAGTATCCATACTGTCCGCAAGGCAGCGGCGCGCTGTCGCTGGATCGTCTCGGAATCGGTCATGATCTCGATGTCCCGCTCACCTGTCGGTGCGCGGAAACAGGCCTCCTCAGTGAGCCGTGTTGCCATGCGCCAGCATCGAATCATCGATGGCCGGCGGCGTGCTGAACGTATGGTGCGGCGCCGGGCTCGGCACGGTCCACTCCAGTCCTTTCGCGCCTTCCCAGACTCCTGCGGTTGCCTTCTGTCCGCCCCGTGCGGTCTGCCAGACGATGTAGACGAACAGCAACTGAGAGAATCCAAAGGCAAAGCCACCAATCGTGCTGATCATGTTGAAATCAGCGAACGCGACGTTGTAGTCCGGAATGCGGCGCGGCATGCCCGCCAAGCCAAGGAAATGCTGCGGGAAGAACAGCACGTTGACCGAAATCGCGCTGAGCCAGAAATGCACCTTACCCAGGGTTTCGTTGTACATGTGGCCGGTCCACTTCGGCAGCCAGAAGTACGCGGCCGCCATGATAGAGAACACCGCACCGGTGACCAGAACGTAGTGGAAATGCGCAACAACGAAGTAGGTGTCGTGGTACTGGAAGTCAGCCGGAACGATGGCCAGCATCAGGCCGGAGAATCCACCGATCGTGAACAGGACAACGAAACCCAGCGCGAACAACATCGGGGTTTCAAAGGTCATCGAACCCTTCCAGATCGTCGACACCCAGTTGAAGACCTTCACACCGGTGGGCACCGCGATCAACATCGTCGCGTACATGAAGAACAGTTCGCCGCCCATCGGCATGCCCACGGTGAACATGTGGTGTGCCCAGACGATGAAGGAAAGGAACGCAATGGATGCCGTGGCATACACCATCGCCTGATAGCCGAACAGCGGCTTGCGAGCGAACGTCGGGATGATCTCGCTGACCACGCCGAAGGCCGGCAGGATCATGATGTAGACCTCGGGGTGACCAAAGAACCAGAAAATGTGCTGGAACATCACCGGATCGCCACCGCCAGCGGCGTTGAAGAAGCTGGTCAGGAAGAACTTGTCGGTCAGCAGCATCGTCACCGCACCGGCAAGGACCGGCATTACGGCGATCAGCAAGAAGGCCGTGATCAACCAGGCCCATACGAAGATCGGCATCTTCAACAGATCCATGCCCGGCGCGCGCATGTTCAGAATAGTCGCGATGATGTTGATCGCGCCCATGATCGAGCTGACGCCCATCATGTGAATCGCAAAGATCGTCATTGCCACGTTGTTGCCGCCCTGCAAGGACAGCGGCGGATACAGCGTCCAGCCACCCGCCGGACCACCACCGGGAACAAACAAGGTCAACAGCAACAGACCGAACGCAAACGGCATGATCCAGAAGGACCAGTTGTTCATGCGCGGCAATGCCATGTCTGGCGCGCCGATCATCAACGGCACCATCCAGTTGGCCAGCCCCACGAAGGCAGGCATGACCGCACCGAAGATCATCACCAGGGCGTGCATGGTGGTCATCTGGTTGAAGAATTCGGGGTCAACCAACTGCAGGCCTGGCTGAAACAGTTCGGCTCGAATGATCAAGGCCATCGCTCCACCGACCAGGAACATGATCAGCGCGAACACGAGATACAGCGTTCCGATGTCCTTGTGGTTGGTGGACAACACCCAGCGCTGAAAGAAGCCGCTTGGCTTGTGGTCGTGGTGATCGTCGTGGTGATCCGCGTGCGTCGTCGCCATCTGGTATCCCTCTAATTAGATTCTATGATCGACCGCCATCAGCCCTTGGCGGGCGACGCGCCACTCGCCGCGTTCTGAGCCGTGCGCGCTGCCTCGTCGAGCTTGAGTTGCTCGGTGGCAAGCCATTGTTCAAATTCGGCGGGCGGCACGGCCTTCACGACGATCGGCATGAAGCCGTGGTCCTTGCCGCAAAGCTCGGCACACTGGCCGCGATACACACCCGGCTTCTGGATCAGAGTCCAGGATTCGTTGATCACGCCGGGGATGGCGTCCTGCTTCCAGCCAAGTACCGGCACCCACCAGGAGTGGATGACATCGTCAGCGGTGATCACGAAACGGATTTTGGTGTCGGTTGGCAGGACCAGCGGACGATCCACGTTCAACAGGTACACATTTTCGCCATCCACCTGCACATCGGCGGGATTCTTGCCGGAGCCACGCTGCCGGGTCTGATCGCTGTCTCGATCAAGACGACTGACGAAGTTGAGCTGTCCGTCCTGACCCTTGTAGTTGACGATTTCGTAGCGCCACATCCACTGATAGCCGGTGATCTTCACCGTCATCTCGGACTCCGTGGTGTCCGCCATGCGGAAAATCGTGCTGGTCGCCGGCCACGCCACGGCCAGAAGGATCAACACGGGGATGACGGTCCAGATGATCTCGGCGGTCGTGTTGTGGCTCCAGGTAGCCGCCACCGCGCCCTTCGACTTTCTGAAGCGCACGATCGCCACCGCCATTGCCCCGAACACGATCAGACCGATCACGACGCAGATCCAGAGGATGATCATGTGCAGGTTGTGCACTTCCGCCGCGGACTGGGTAACGCCTTCGGTCATGTTCAGCTGCCACGGTTCGGGATTGCCCCAAGCCATTGCCGACATAAGGAGCAATCCCAAGCCCAGTGCCACCTTGATTCCAAATGACTGCTTCATTCCATCATCCCGATTGAACCGATTCATTCCTTGCGGCGGCGTGCCGCTGCCAGCGCCTCCTGAAGTTCGGACCCGAGAATCGCTCGTTCGTCCTCACCCAGAAACGCACCCACCTCAACCACTCTGCCTCGCGCTGAAAGCCGAATCCGTCCTCCAGCACATCGCTGTATCGATACCCAGCCAAGCGCTTCGGCAAACACGCGCCCGACACCTGGCAACCTGCTGACCAACACTTGACCACCAGCCAACTCGACGACCTCGACCGATTGACCGGATCGCGCGATCAATACAAAACACGCACCCAGCACACTCAGCTCAAGCATCGCGAACAGCGGTGCAAACGCATTACCGTAAAGCCAGCTGATGACCGCTACCGAGACCGAGATCGACGACACCAGGATGAGAAATCCAAGCATCTGGCGACGGGAGAAGGAACGATTCGGTCTGAGCAGCCAAACGCTCGCCTCGCGGTCGCCATCCTTCTCCTGCCGCTCGATCATCGGCTTCGGCACACAAAACAGGATGCGTCATTTTGACGCAGGTCAAATGATAGGGCCGCAGTCAGACACGAGCAAGGAATTCTGCGCACAAGTCGGGATTTTCCGTTCCGCATCGCAGCATCCAAACAAACGAGGCGCACCCCGACAGGGTGCGCCTCGCGACATCCCACCACGTAAGAATCAGCGCTTCTGCTTGGCCTGCTCATGCAGTGCCATCGCCTGCTGACGCAGTTCCTCGACTTCGGCCGCATCCAGCGGGGTACCCTGGCGATCATTGAGGATCAGCAGGCCGCTGGCATCCCAACCAAGCCAAGTCACGACGTTCCGGTGTTCGCGCACCACTGCAAAGAGCTTGTCGTTGGCATACGCATACTTGTAGGAGATCGAGGCCGACTCGCCTGTGTCCACCTGCTCGCGGGCGAACCGCACGCCCTCGGCACTGACAAAGGCATCCCAACCGATGGTGACCTTCTCATCGATGCGCTCGCCTGTCACGCGGCGGAAACCACCGATCTTGCCTTCCAATTCGGCGAAGTCTTTCTTCAGCTTTTCGGTCGGCGCCATCTGCGTCGCGGCTTCGGCACCGCCGCGGACAAGATCCAACACCAACTGGTTGCCCGCTCCCTGCGTCAACGCAGCAACTGGCTCAGCCGTGGAATAGAGCGGTGCCGTTCCTGCGAGCAACGCGGCCTGCACGGCATAGCGACCTTCCGGCTTGATCTTGCTGGCGTCGTACCCGAGGCGGAACCGGTGCGGCAACAAGGCGGGCGCCGGTTCATTGATTTCCGCCACAACCGGAGCGACTTGCGAGGGATCGGTCACATCCAGCAGACGGATCGAAAGCTGAATACCTTTCGGCAACTGACTCAAGCCTGCCACTTGAAGATCACCGGTCACGGCAGTCGTGAAATTCGGTGTTGCGGGTGCCTGTGCCGTCTGCACCGTCGCCGCGGCAGTCGGGGCTGGCGCTGGCTCCGATGACTGTCCACAGGCCGAAAGCGCCGCCACCAGCAGGAACAGCGAGGCATGGGAAACCGATTCAAATTGACGCATGAAGCAACTCCTGAGGGAAAACCAGCATGGTCATGGGGAGTTGACCACGCAGGCAGGGTTCGAAGAACGACATGATTTTCGCGCTCTGCATGCCCGGAGGACTCATCGACAGCCCCGACGGCAAGCGCGGCACTACAACCGATTTCAACAGGTCGGGCTGGATGGTTCGGCATAGCCCGGTACAACGGCCGCGCCGCAACCGGAGCCGCAGACACCACAACGGTAGCAGACTCGTCTGCATATTAGAAAACGTCGGCAATTCACTTGCAAAGTGCCCAACCCGTCCAGGCCACAGCCTTGCGGTATACCGCAAGGCTATCCGCGCAAACCTGCTTTCGGCCATCATGCGACGCTCTAGGGCGATGCGGGAAGCGCAGAGTGGAATGGCAGGCGTTTCTGACACTGGGTGTCATGGTGGTCGCGGCAGCGCTGTGGATCAGCGAGCGATTGCCGATGGATGTGGTTGCCATGCTGGTGCTGGCCTCGCTCCTTATCCTTGGTCTGGTGACGCCCGCAGAGGCACTTAGCGGGTTCAGCAGCGAAGCCACCATCACTGTCGCGGCGATGTTTGTGCTGAGTTCCGCCCTCGCCCGGTCGGGAGCGCTGCGCGCGATGGGCGACATGCTGGCGCGCATCCGCCAGACCTGGTTGTTCACCTTGACGGTGATGCTCTGTCTCGGCGCCATGTCGGCGTTCATCAACAATACCGCTGCGCTGGCGGTGTTTCTGCCGGTTGTGCTGGCGGTGGCGGCACGGAACCATTTTTCCGCGTCGAAGATACTGATCCCGATGTCCTACGCGGCGCAAATGGGCGGTGTATGCACCTTGATCGGAACGTCCACCAACCTGCTGGTCAACTCGATTGCACTGAAGAACGGCCTGCCGGGGTTCGCCCTGTTCGAGTTTGCGCCACTCGGATTGATCACCATGGCCGCCGGCCTGCTTTACGTCGGGCTTTTAGGCCCGTGGTTGCTGCCGGATCGGCGCGCCACCGAGCTGACCGAAGCCTACGGCCTGAACAAGTACATCGCCGAACTTCGCGTCATGCCCGGATCGCCGCTGATCGGCCAAACGGTGACGGAGGCAAAATTGGCGGACCGCTATGGCGTGTTCGTACTCGAACTACTTCGCGGCGACAGCAAAATCTGGTCTCCACGCGCGCAAAGCCTGCAGATTGGCGACATCCTGCTGGCACGTGGCGACTGGGATCAGCTCAGCACGCTGAAGGATCGCGCCAAACTGCAGCTCGAACCCGAGTTTCAGCTCAAGGACAGCCGCTTCCGCGGGCAGCCATTGCGCCTTGTCGAAACCATGATCACACCCGGCTCGCGACTGACCGGCCAGAACCTTGCTGCCGTCGAATTCGAAACCCGTCACACCATGACGGTGCTGGCGATTCATCGGCGCGGTGAAGTGCTGCGTGAAAAGCTGCGCGATGTCAGCTTGAATGTGGGCGACCTGCTACTCCTGCTGAGCCCGGAGCGTGAACTCGCGGCGTTACGCAACAATCCGAATCTGGTGGTGCTGAACGAACGCGAGAATGACAAGGTCTCGCTGCGCATTGCGATCTCGGCCTTGGCCGTGATGGCGGGCGTCGTGAGCATCGCCTCACTGGGTTGGTTACCGATTGTTGCCGCCGCCATCCTGGGCTGCATTGCGTTGGTCCTGCTCGGCGTGATGAAACCCGAAGATGTCTACGACAGCATCGACTGGCACGTGATCATGCTGCTCGCTGGCGTACTGCCGCTCGGCGTCGCCATGCAGAACTCCGGCGCCGCCGCCTTGATCGCGCACCAAACACTCGAGATATTCGGCCATCTTGGCCCACTGGCGATGCTGGCGGTGATCTATCTGTTGACCGCCATCCTGACCGAGTTCATGAGCAACAACGGCGCGGCAGTGCTGATGAGCCCACTTGCCATCGCGACCGCGCAGGCCATCGACAGCAACCCCAGCGCGTTCCTTGTCGCGGTCATTTTCGCTGCGTCCACCAGCTTCGCGACCCCCGTCGGCTACCAGACCAACACCATGGTCTACAACGCGGGCGGCTATCGATTCACCGACTTCATTCGATTCGGCACACCGCTTGTCCTGGTGTTCTGGGCGGTCGCGGTCACCTTCATTCCGCGGTTTTGGCCACTGTAGCCGATTCAGAGCCAATTCAATCCAAGCGGTTAGCATGCCGCAGCCCCGTGTCCAAACGGGTGCCAGACCAACCATCCCGAACAGGAGAACCTCATGCGTCTCGCGATTGCCACTCTACTGGGCGCTGTCGCCCTCACGCCTTCCGTCCAGGCATCGGACTGGACCGGACAAGGTGAACTTGGGCTTGCCGCCGCACGCGGCAATGCACGCTCCGAGAACCTCAACGCCAAGTTGGACTTCGTCAATGAGGATGACCAATGGAAGCATACGTTCAATGTGTCCGTGCTGCGCGCCAAGGGCGAGGTCAGCGGCGACTTCGACGGTGATGGTTCGACCGAAGAGCGTTTCGAGCTGAACGCCAATCGCTACGAACTCGGTGCCAGCAGTTCGATGAAGATGAACGAGCGCAGCTCATGGATTGCCGCACTGCGCCACGAGAAAGACGATTTTGCCTCCTACGAAACCCAGTCGACCTTTTCGATTGGTTACGGCTACACGGTCTTCGACACCGAGGCGTCGGCGCTGACGCTGGAACTGGGCCCTGGTTATCGCCGAGCCAAGGTCGCGGCGACGGGTGAAACCGAAAACAGCATGATCGCCCGTGGTTTGGTGGACTATCGTCGCAGCCTGACCGCCAACACCAACCTGACCAACACCCTGTTGATCGAATCGGGTTCCGACAACACGTTCGCTCAGAACACCTTCGGTGTTGCGGTCGCCATGAACGACAAACTGGCGCTGAAGTTCGGCCTGGAAGCGCGCTACAACAGCGAAACCACGCCCGGCACGAAAAGCACCGACACACTGACCACGATGAATCTGGTCTACAGCTTCAAGTAACACCGGAACGTCCGATCAGCGTGAGATCACGCTGATCGGACGGGCGGCGTCGGGGTTTCCCCGCAGCAATCAGCTCGCCGCCAGCAAGTCCGCCGCGCCCAGCGCAAACAACTGCTGTGCCACCGCAGCGCCCAATGCGTCGGCCGATGCAAGCGGCCCGCGCGACTCGGCCTGAATGCTCGCCCCGGTCTTCGCATTGCCGACCCAGCCGCGCAGCCACAGTTCGCCGTCGACATGCTCGCAGTGACCCGCGACCGGCACCTGACAACTGCCTTCCAGCGCGCGATTCATGCTGCGCTCCGCCTCGACACACGCGCGAGTCTGCGAATGGTCCAAGCTCGCCAACAGCGAACGCAGGCGCACGTCACCGGCGCGGATCTCCACCGCGATCGCCCCTTGCGCCACGGCCGGCAACCAGTCATCGGCAGAAAGGCGCTGGCGGATGCGCGACGCAAATCCCAGCCGTTTCAATCCGGCGCAAGCAAGAATGATCGCGTCGTACTCGCCTGCGTCCAGCTTTGCCAGACGGGTGTTCACGTTGCCGCGCAGATCGCGCACCTCGACATCGGGTCGCAGGCTGCGCAGCCGCGCCCGACGGCGCAGCGAGGATGTTCCCACCACCGCTCCGGCTGGCAGGTCCTGCCAATGGTCGTAGCGATTGGAAACCCATGCATCCAGCGGGTCGGCACGCTCCAGCACCGCGGCAATCTCGAACGGCCCCTCGAGTTGCATCGGTACATCCTTGAACGAGTGCACGGCAAGGTCCGCATCACCCCGCAACATCGCCTCTTCCAGTTCCTTCAGGAACAGCCCCTTGCCGCCAACCGCCGCCAGCGAACGGTCAAGCACTTCGTCGCCACGCGTGGACATCGGCAACAGCTCGATCTGCAATTCGGGATGGCTGGCACGCAACTGCGCGGCGACGAATTCGGTTTGCCACAGGGCCAATGCGCTCTTGCGCGTGGCGATTCGCAATACGGTCATAGCAGTCGTAGTTCTTTTCTCAATAGGGGTAGACAGCGGCGGCTGACTTCGAGCGTCTCGGATCGGTCGCGAACCACCGCAACCACATGGCCATCCGGCTGACGACGAAGCTCCTTCAATCGATCGCGGGCGACCAGACAGTTGCGATGGATCCGGACGAACAAGTCAGGAAACTCCTGCTCCAGGGTCTTCAGCGAATCTTCAATCAAGTCCTCACCACCGGCATGGTGCACCACGACGTATTTTTCTTCGGCCTGCAGATAGAACACATCGCCGACATCGATCAGACGCAAGGTGCCGCGAATCCGCGCGCACAGATGGGTTCTGGCACGCTGCCCGGTCACCGCTTTCTCGGCCTCTACCCAGTCGCTGCCAGCGCGTCGATGGACGCGCTGCAACGCATCCACCAGACGCTCACGCCGAATCGGCTTGACCAGATAGTCGACCGCGCGGGCTTCGAACGCCGCGAGCGCATGTTCGTCATAGGCGGTGCAGAAGACCACGCCCGGCGCATGCACGCCAGTCGCCAGATGTCGCGCGGCTTCCAGTCCATCCATCACCGGCATGGAGATATCCAGCAAGACCACGTCAGGCCGCAACTGATCGGCAAGCTCACAGGCAGCGCGCCCGTCAGCCGCCTCGGCGATCACTTGGGCCTCCGGCACATCCGCCAGCAGATCGCGCAGGCGCTGCCGAGCCAAGGGCTCATCGTCGACAATCAGAATCTTCATGAACTTCCCCCGGCGCGCGCATCCGGCATCCACAAGGTGACGGCATAGTAGCCGGGCGTGGGCGCAACAACCATCCAGGCCTTCGGCCCGAAATGATGCTGCAGACGCAAGGACACGCTCTCCTGCGCATGACCGTTCCCTCCCGCCGCGCCGGACACGGTGGGTCGCGGATTCTCGATCCTGAGCTCGATCCCGCCATCCGCCGATCTTGCGCCAATACGCACTTCGCCGCCGTCGGCGAGTTTTGCCACGCCATGCAGCACGGCGTTTTCCACCAGCGGTTGCAACAGCAACTTGGGGATCGCGACCTGCATCGGCAACCCATCCATCAACGCCCACCGCACCTGCAAGCGATCGCCCAAGCGCAGTTTTTCGATGGCCAGATAGCGTTCGATCAGATCGAACTCCTCGCGCAACGACCAACTCCCCTGCCCCGCACCCAGCGCGGCCCGGAACACATCGGCCAGATCTTCGATGGCGCGTTCGGCAGTCGCCGGATCACGCCTGACCAGACTGGCAATGCTGTTCATGCTGTTGAACAGGAAGTGGGGACGAATTCTCGCCTGCAAGGCTTTGACCTCGGCCTGGGCATGCGCGCCAACTTGCGCTTTCCACTGTTGCTGCACATAGAAATAGCGCAGCAATGCGGCCGTCAACAGACCCGCCATGGCCGCACAGGAAAGCGCGAAACGCAGCGCGTGTTCCGGCGGAACCGTCAGTTGCAGCCCCATCATCTTGTCCAGTCGATGCACCGCTGCGGCCCCCAGCAAGGTGGTCGCCACGGGCAGCGCCCACGCAAGCGGCGCGCTCCACCGCATCGGTTGGCGAACCAGCCAACTGCGGGCCTGACACAGCAGGACACAGGACAGCAAGGCCAGCCACTGCGCGAACAGACTCGCGGTAAACACGTCACGCGCCTGGGCGTGGCCGGTGGTATCCGGCATCAGCACAGCAGCCAGGACGACAATCTCCACGGCCACCATCACAACGAAGAACGTATCGATGCGGCAGAAGTCGGGCAACCACTCGACACGCCCGGTCTGCGGCTCGCTGCCGGACGGCATGGCGCTCACACCGACCCCAGCGACAGGACCTGCTCCAGCCAATCGGCGATGTCATGGATCTCCGCACCGCAAAGAGCGTGTCCCATCGAATAACTTCGCCAGGTCACCGGATGCCCGGAGGCCTCCAGCAAACCGACTGCCGTCATGCCCAATGCATGAGGCACCACCGGATCGAGCACACCGTGCGCGACCAGCACCGGCAACCCCTGTTGCATCGGCAACGGCGTTGCCATCAGGCGATGTGCAATCGGGAGGTAGGTCGACAGCGCCATGATCCCTGCCAATCGCTGCGGACAAGTCAGACCGGCGGCAAGCGCAATCGCGCCTCCCTGCGAAAATCCGGCCAATACGATCCGATCCGCGCCGATCCCGAACGCCTGTTCGCGAAGCACGAGCTCATGCACGCGTTGCACCGAGGCATCGATACCTTGTTCATCCTGCATCTGAAGCAGTTCGGTACCCAAAATGTCGTACCAGGCACGCATGCGAAACCCGGCATTCAAGGTCACCGGTCGAACCGGCGCATGCGGAAAAACAAAACGAAGCCCTGGCCAATGCGCCCGCTGCAGTTCCGGCACCACCGATTCGAAATCGTGCCCGTCAGCCCCCAGGCCATGCAGCCAGATGACACTGGCCACCGGTCGCGAGCCAGTGCAAAGTTCCACACCATCAAAATTGGAGTCGCGCACAGCCTCATCCCGATTGCGTTGCATGAATCACTGCCGAAACCTGATCAGCCCGGACAGGCATATCGCAACGGACTGCAGTGTATGACAAGCCCCAATCCGGCTGGGGTATCCGGGAAGCACGATACGGATATGATCCTGCCTGTCGGGTCACGACAACGGTCGACCGCTCCGGCATTGATCGTGACCCCACGGAGACATGCCCATGCCCCACCGCAAGCCACTTCATCGCGCCCTGCTGAGCGCCCTGACGCTGATTTCGCTCGATGTCACCGCCTGGACAACGTCGACGGAAAAGTCGCTCCGTCTCGGCGCCACATCCATCGCGACCCAATGTGAGGACCTGAGCAGCGAACCGATCCGCTATGGAATGGAATACAACGTCCCCGGAAGCGGATTGCCGGACAGTTTCATCGATATCCAGGACATCCTGCTCAGCGGTGGATGCATCAACTGCCATCAAGGCAGTGCACCCGTAGGCGGCCTTGATCTGAGCAACCCCGGCGTCAGCGGATCGCAGCTGATCTACATGCCTGCCAACACCAACCCGGACCTGATTCGCGTCCTGCCCGGCAAACCCGAGGACAGTTTGCTTTACACCCAGCTCAACTGCACGCCGCCCGAGGGCTACTTCACGATGCCCTACAACGGCGGCGTTTCGCCGCCGGTACGTTTGCCCATTGCGCAACGGGCGGCGTTCTATGACTGGATTGCGCAAGGCGCTCGCGGCTTCAATGAGGACGGTCAGCCCTACAGCCTGATCATCTTCCGCGACAATCTGGAATCAACGCGCTGATCGAGCACCCGCCAAGGATCGCATCACCGCTTGCAGCGATGCGATCCGGGCGCCTCAGAGGAAGGGCAAGGTCCGTGTGTTGTAGGCCATCACCGATTGATTCGCATGGGCGCTGGCAAAGGTATCAAGGTTTGGAAAGATCGTTGGCAGATCACTGTCAGCGACTCCCATCCAGCGCGCCAAGGTGGCGGCCACCTGATCAACCGCAATGCTGGGCAGGAACTCGCCGCGATTGAAACACTCGCCCCACTGGTCAGGACCACTTGCGCCGAAGCTCCGATTCAACAACTGCAGTGGATAGCGCCCGTAAACCTGCGCCGCCGCTACCGGCCCCATCACCATCTGCACGGCACCCCAGGCGTGATCGGTTCCGGCGCCGTTGGAATTGATGGTGCGCGAGAATTCGCTGTTGGTGAATGTCACCACTTCATCCTTGACGCCTGCGTATCCACTGACCTGATCCAGGATGGCGAGCGCGTCGTGGAATCCCTTCATCGCCTGCGCCACCTGTTGCAACAAGCCCTGATGGCCCGACCACACACCGCTCCCGTTGGCACGTGTCCCGACGATCTGACCGCTGTGCGTGTCGTATCCACCGGTGCTGACGTAGAACACCTGCCTGTTGGCCTGGATGTTGCCCTGTCCGAACCGGCTGACGGCAATCATTCGCGCCACCTGGCGCAACTGCTGGCCGATGCTGGTATTGGGAATCGCATTGACCGCCGTGTTGAACGCGGTGTACACCGAGCCCGCCACCGAAAGCGCCGCGATTTCGTTGTTGATGCCGATCGACAATTGCATGGATCGATCCAGCACTTCGCTGTAGGCATTGCTCATCGCCTGCGGATAGGCAATGTCCAGCAAGCCCTGCAGGATCTCGCGCCGTTTCGCGCCAGCGGTATCGCCCGTGTTGTAGTTGTTGAGGGTGGTGGCGGGCGTCGTTGAGCTGGTCGACATACGGAACGGCGACAGCACGGTGTCATCGGGATACTCACCCACCAGAAAACGCGTCTGACCGGCAATCGAAATGCACGGGGCCAAACCGCTGGTCGGCGCAGACCCCAACAGCGCGCCCGCCATGCGTCCGCCCCAACCCTGGGAAACCGTGGCACTGGCGCCGCCACCGATTTGCCACAGGCTGGTCTGATCGTTGTGCGAGTAAAGCTGTGGCGGCCGACGGAAGCTGTTGAAGGTCGAGCGGCGCAAGGGTTCGACCAGCGGCCCGACATTGGCGAGAAACGCGAGACGACCCGCGTTGAACAAGGACTGCAGCTCCGGGACCGCTGGATTGAGGCCGTACTGGTTTCCGAGAATGCCAAGCGCGGGTGGCAGGAACTGCGTCCCTGGATCGGCTCCGCCGGGCTTGATCAAGCCGAGCGCCGAGGCGTTGCCGTCATACAAACCGCCGCGTGAAGTCACATACCAGCCGTAGGGCGTGGGATTGAAGCCCGACCGCGGCGACCTTCCTTCGACCGGGATATTGGTGCTGTCGTCTCCGGGGATCAGCAGGTTCCAGGAATCGTTGCCGCCCGACAAATAGATGCACACCAGTGCCTTGTAACCCGTGGGCGCGCCTTGCGCGAGCGCACTGCCCATCAAGGAGAGTTGCGGAACAAAACTCGACGCCGCGCCGGAGGCGGTCAGTGCCGCGGCACCACGAAGAAAGTCACGGCGCTTCTGAAAATGGATTCGGGACATGGGTCGCTCCTCAGCGCTGCTGGCCGTATTCGGGCGAAATGGCGATCAAGTGCATCAGGTACAGGGCCTTGCGCCGCTGCCGCTCGACTTGCGTCCCACCGGTCGTGCCGCCACTGCCGCCATTCAAGGACTGGTTCAGACCACCGGCGCAACGGACCAGATTCATCAACAAGCCCTTCATGCCTGTGCCGGTATTGCTGGGGCAACTGGCGTTGCCCGGAATCGTTCCCGACATGGCTCCGCCCATCATGCGCGAGTTGAAGAACTCGATCAGCGCAATGTCCTCGGCCACGGTGGGATCGGACGCGCTCTGGTTGACTGCGATCTTCGCGGGAATCAGGTCGATCTGCGCCATCGGAAAGTAGGCACGGTCTGCCGGTGGCGTCGTACCCGTGTTGCCCGCGCTGCAATTGTTGCTGCCATAGCCGGAGCACAGGCGGGTGAACAGATCGTTCGAGGTCGCGACCGATGTCACCTCGTGAATGATCTGGAGCTCCGGTGAGTACAGTCCGGACTCGGTGACTTCCCCCGGCTGGCTGTAATCCGGCTGATAGAAGTTGAATACGGTCGGCGCGCCCAGTGGCCGCATCTCGTATTCGTTCTGCGGATTGGTCGGCCCCCAGCGACGGCGACTGGGCTGACCCGCCAACGGATTCGAGGTCGGCGGGTTGTCACGCACATTGGTCGCGGGAATCAGCGCGGTATCGCCCGAAATCGCGCCGAAGTGGCGCCACATAGCGACCAATTTCAACAAGGGCTCACGCGCCTTCCCGAAGTTCGGATCGTAAGCCGGGTCAGACATGGGCCGACGCGCTTCGGCATCGGTGAGGATGGCGCGTACCACCGCCTGCATGTCGCCGCGCACGCCGTTGCCGTTGTTGATGAACTTCGCCGCCACCCGCTGTACATAGGCGGGAGTCGGATTGGAGGTCACCATGCGCTGAATCAATTGCCGCGACAGCATGACCGGCAGATTCGGGTGATTGAACAGCAGGTCGAGCGCATCGTCGATATTGCCTTCGCAATAGTCGATGCAGGCCTGCTGCTGGGTAGGCGTCAGGGTGGTGCCGGTGGCGTGACAGTTGAGGGGCACGCTATCGAGGTAACTCGGCGGGAAGGCGATGCTGCTGTCCGCGCCCGAGGTGCCGAGACTGATCTGCTTGGTCGGCGCAGGTGTACCCGGCGGCAAATTGAAAGATACGCCGTCGGTTTCCAGCTCTGCACCCGAGGTATCGCGACCGTTATCGTTGTAGCGCGGGTAGCACACCAGCGGCTTGTAGCGGTCGGGATGCACAAGGCCGCGGTTGGCGCTGTCACCGCCCGGCGTGGCGGAAAACAGGGTGCCGGTATTGGTGAATCGGCACTCGATACCGGTACAGGCGGTGTTGTTGGCACCGCAGTTACGCGACAAGGTCACACCACCCACCGTGCTGTTGCCCTGCGTGCACTGGTAAGAGAGGCCCGTCAGAACGCGCGCCATTTCGGTGATATCCGTTTCGGTGTAGGTGGAGCGCAGTGCGCCCGCGTTACCCGGGTCCGGATACGTAGTGTAGAAATCATCACCGCGCACCAGCAGGCCGATCGAAAACAACTGCATGACTTCGCGCGCATAGTTCTCGTCGGGCTGGGTGCCATTGTTGCCAGCCGTGAAGGTCGAGCCGCTTCGATTGAGCTCGAACTTGCGGTTGCGCAAGTACGTGAGGTAACGCGCCATCATCGGGCTGTAGGTCACTTCCTGCAGCAAGGTGCGATAGTTGCCGAGCGCGTTGCGCACCAGCAAGTCGTTCCATTCGGCCATCATGATGACTTCGCCGCCCAGATTGGCGTCGCGATCCGAGGCGACGATGATCTGCGACAAGGCCCAGGCGACACGCTGGCGCAACTGGTCTGGCGCGGTGACCGCGGTATTGAACCAACGATGCAGACGATCATCCTGACTGACCGACCCGGTCGTCAGCGCAGCGGTATAGGCTTCCAACCAGGCTCGCGACAAGGTCGGCGCAAGTCCCATCTGGTTGTTCATCCAGTTGAAGATTCCGCCACTGCGGATGCTGGCGATGTCGGCAGCCGTTGCGCCGAACGTGGCTTGATTGAGGAAGCGCGCCGCTTCCGCATCCGAGGCTGGAACATTGAAGGGCGGTTCGAACGAATCCGCGAATATCTCGTCGGCGGCAACGACCGGACGCGGTGTTGTCGCCATCAATGCGGCCAGCATGAGCCCGGCCAACCTGAAAAACCCAATCGTGCGCATGGCGCTCCCCCAGAAAACGTCGCGACAGATGACAGATCGTCTTGTAACGTTTTTTTACTTTAACGCCAAGGGATTCAAGAAACTGCGCGGGCGTTCGCAGCTTCACACCTGTCAGGACAGGCGGCCCGGCAGCTCAGGCCAACTGCACACCATGGATGCCGTCGATCTCCACCAGCAGTTCGGACCGGCACACCTCGGCATGCAGCAATACCCATTGCGCGGCGGGCCAGCGTGAGCGCAGGAATGATTCGACGGTGGAGCGCATGCCGGGATCACGCAGGTACACCCGGAACAGGCTTCCCGCACCCAGTTGCTTGGGCAGTTGCGGTGCACGCTGTCGCGCGGTGTCGAGCAGGGCTTCGAGATTGCAGGCGGTTTCCTGCAGTTGTGCCGTGACATCGCCATGGTGACAGGACGCGTGTCCCACCACCGCAGCGGTGCCGGAGATCAACAACACCGGTGAATCTTCATCCTGCCACAGCGTGGCACGCGCAAACCCCGGCGCTTGCGGGCCGTATTGAATGGGGTAATGGTAGGCGCTGATCTGACGCGGATTTTCGATGGCCTCGCCAGGCGCTTTTGCGGCCAGCCACATCAAGTGGAAACACTGCCGCGCTGCGGGAAATCCAATCGCCGTCGCCGCCGGGAAGCCCTCACTGCCCACCTCGAAGGTCCGCGCGCGCCCCACGCAGAACTGCTTGTAGCGCTGCGCATCGCCCTCACCCTCGGTAATCGCACCGAAGTAGTTCCAGATCCGCAGCAGATGCGGAAAACCGGATTCCCGCAAGAATTCATGCAGGCGCGCATAGGCGGCCTGCGCGACAGCGGCGATGTCGGCGGCGAAATCCGCCTCCTCGATGACCAGGCGCCCCCACAAGAATGTGCCGCCGCTGGCGTAACGAATCGCACCGTCACGACCACGCTCCACGATGGCGCCGGTCGACCAGACTTCGCAGACATCCTGTGCTTGGGTTGACGAACTCGCCAGCAAGGGAAACGGCAGCAGCGCCGCGTCAGCGCAGCGTTCGACACGCTCCGCGTCGGCATCGAAACCGATCACACCGAGCGCGCGAGCGCGCAGGTCTGCCTCTGAGCGACCCGAAGTGCGCAGGGAGATGCTCAGCGAGGCCATTGGCAATCACTCACCCGCCGAGGCCAGCAAGCACTGCAACGCATTCGACACAGCGGCATGATCGGCTGAAGGATCAACGCGCTGCAGTTCGTCGGCAGAAACCTGCCCGTTGGCCCGCCAGTTGGCGATCAGCTGCCCGATCAACCGTGGGCTTTCGAAGGCGACACTCTGCAGCAGGACGACACCCTGTCCGTCCAGCAGTTTGAAGCGGAAACCGCCATCCGACTCACGAAACTGCTTGAACTCGGGAAGTGCCTGTTTGCTGACGACGGGCGCTGCATCGACTACCGAGTGCGCATCGAAACGCCGCAATCCGACGGCCTCGCGCAACGCGCTGAGGAACGGCGTCGCCGTGCGCCGCGCTTTGGCAGCACCTTCGATCAGAACCGCTTCCAGATGCTGCGGCTGGGCAATCAGTTCCTCATAGCGTGCCCGCATGGGCGCCAACTCGCGATCAATCGAATCGAATACCCATTGCTTGGCCTCGCCCCAGCTCAGCCCTTCGCGCAGTGCACTACGTAACCGCGCGGACTCGTCGGCGCTCGCAAACGCTTCGAAGATGACCATCAGGGCACTGCCATCAGGATCCTTGGGCTCGCCGGGCAATCGGGAATCGGTCACGATCTTGAAGATCGCCTCGCGCAGCGCCTTGCTGCCACCCTGGAACAACGGAATCGTGTTGTCGTAGCTCTTCGACATCTTGCGTCCGTCGAGCCCCGGAAGGGTTGCCACACTGGCCTCGATCTGCGCTTCCGGCAAGACAAACAGCGACGTGCCCGCGCCAAACAGATGATTGAAACGTGCCGCAATGTCACGCGCCATCTCAATGTGCTGAACCTGATCACGACCGACCGGCACGCGATGCGCGTTGAACATCAGGATGTCGGCTGCCATCAACACCGGATAGCTGAACAGTCCCATGGTGACGCCCGCATCAGCGTCTTCGCCAGCCGCCTCGTTGGCATCGGTCGCCGCCTTGTAGGCATGCGCCCGGTTCATCAGACCTTTGCCCGTGACGCAGGTCAACAGCCAGGTCAGCTCGGGAATCTCGGGGATATCGGATTGCCGGTAGAAGCACACCTGGGCCGGATCAAGGCCTGCTGCCAGCCAGGTCGCCGCGATTTCCAGGCGGGAACGCGCAATGCGCAGCGGGTCGTCACACTTGATCAGGGCGTGATAGTCGGCCAGAAAGTAAAACGCATCGACTTGCGGATCGCGACTGGCGCGCACGGCAGGACGAATCGCGCCGACGTAGTTGCCCAGATGGGGCGTGCCCGTGGTGGTGATACCGGTCAGAACTCGGATTCGGGACATGGGTTGCTCGAAAAAAAGGGACGGCGTCGCATGGCATCCGCACGCGAGCCTGCAATCCGCGCATTTTCGCAGCCTTACCGACTTTCGGGAACCATCATTTGCCGAGGTGCAAAGAACCTGGCCGCGTCGTCAGCGGCGCTGATCGCGCATCAGGGTCGATTTACCGAACAGGCTCTCGACCAGATCGACGGCCAAGCGCGCAGTCTGGTTCTTCTTGTCGAAGGCCGGATTCAGCTCGACGATGTCCAACGAGGCCACGCGACCGGTGTCGGCGATCATCTCCATCACCAGTTGCGCCTCACGATAGTTGGGGCCGCCTCGCACCGTCGTGCCGACGCCCGGCGCGATGGTTGGATCGAGGAAGTCGACATCGAAACTGACGTGCAGATGGGTGTCGGCGTCGACCCCGTCCAACGCCTCCTCCATCGCATTCTTGATACCGACTTCATCGATGTAGCGCATGTCGTAGATATCCAACCCGACATCATGGACCAGCCGCCGCTCGCCCTCGTCCACCGAGCGAATACCGATCTGGCGCACCACATCCGGCGTGATCGCGGGCGCGAAGCCGCCCAGTTCGGTCAGCGATGACGGCCCATATCCGCAAAGGCAAGCGACCGGCATTCCGTGCACGTTGCCGGAAGGTGTCAGCTCCGAGGTATTGAAGTCGGCATGTGCGTCCAGCCACAACACCCGCAGCTTCTTGCCTGCACTGCGACAGTGCAGCGCCACCGCCGTGATCGAGCCGATCGCCAGGCAATGGTCACCGCCAAGCAGGACCGGCAGATTGCCCAGTGCCAATTCGGCCGTGACCGCCTGCATGACGGCCTGGTTCCAACGCACGACGGCATCCAGATGGCGATAGCCAGCCTGCGGCGGCAACCAGGGGTTGAACGGACCCGCGAGATTGCCGCGATCCTCGACCGCCAGCCCGCGCGCCCGCAGCGCCTCGGCAAGGCGTGCGACACGCAAGGCTTCAGGACCCATCGAGGCACCACGGTGTCCGGCGCCGATGTCGGTTGGGGCACCAATCAAACTGAGCGTCTGCATGCGCTACTCCTGCGATTCGGAGGCCTGACTGGCAACCTGGATCGCATCGTCCAGCATCCTCAACAGGCGCTGATAGTTGGCGTCCAGACTGCGACAAGCCTGGGCGACGGTCGGACGCCGTCGCGGGTTGTTTGCCAGCCACGCGATCCAGTAACGCTCCATGGCGCGAGCATGATCACCGAGGGCATCGAAGCCGTAGGAACCCGCCGAACCGGCGAGCTTGTGCAGCAGGCTGCGCAGATCGTTGACCGTCGCATCACGATCCTGCATCGCGTCCTCGTCTGCGCAGAGCACGTCCCATTGCCGCCGCACTCGCTGACGCGAGTCCTTCAGACTCAGGCGATACAGGGCAAGCAGGGACTCGAAGCCATCGATACTCACGCGTGCGCCGCTCCCGAACATCGTCACGTGTGGATTTGGTGCCGCTTGTCCGACTCGAACGGACGACCTACTGATTACAAATCAGTTGCTCTACCAACTGAGCTAAAGCGGCGAGGCGCGCATTGTAGTGTCAGCGGCGTTGTCGCGCCACAACACGCCGGTGCTCATTGGCTGCCACACTCGCGCGGGGCCGCGTTGACACCGGCGTAGCCGCCAAGGTGATCGCGCCAGACAAAACCCGGGTTTACGGCAATGTCGATCCAGTAATTCGGAACGTCTTCGTTACGCTCGGCCAGTTCCGCAGCAAAGCCCATGCCCTGCACTTCCGCCAGCCGCTTTCGAGCGTTGTCGAGCTCACGAAACACGCCCAGCGATACGGTGTTCTCGCGCTCACCGGAAGTCACCACGTAGTAGTCGCGCAACCCCTTGCTGGCGAGTTCGCGCGCGACCGCCAGCGCGGCATCGCGATTCGATCGTGCGGGCAGGAATACCCAGTAGCCGCGCCGCGCCAATGCGCGGGTTTCCTGAAACTGGATCTGCTGCACGACGGGCGTCAGGGCGTTCACGGCGCGACGCAGATCAGCCTGCGTCAGGAAGGGCCCGATCCGCTCGCAGGTCCATGGCGCCGATGCGATGGCTGGCTCGGGTGCTGCCGCCAGTTCCGCCTCGGGCGCCGGCGGTTGCTGCCGCAGTTCGGCCTCCGAGAGCAGTTCCAGCATTGCCACTGCAGGCTCGCCTTGGGCATGGATACGTGGCTGGTAATGCGGCTGCAGGTACCACCAGACGCCCACGCCGATATTGGTCAGCAACAGGGCAAACAACAGGAATCTTGGCAACATTCAAAGCGCTCGGGCGGATCAAGAAGCGTGTCGGGCGGATAGTAGCAGCCGAAGGCTACGGCATCCGAACCCGTTTCCACAGCCCTTCCAGCACCAGATCACGACGCAGTTCACAGTCGATTTCCAACTGCGCCTGCACGACGGCGGCATCGCCGCCTGCGATGACACATCGCAGCGGTGTCTTCAACTGATGTCGCAGCCGGCGCGCAGCCATTTCAATCAAGGCGGTTGCCGCGAACACCGGGCCGGACCGAATCGCCATAGCCGAATCATCGGCCCACAGGCGGCGCTCGCGCTCATCATCGCCCATCAAGCGCTGCAAGCCCGGAGCCGCATTCAACAGACCACTTTGCATGGCCTGCAGTCCAGCCAGAATGGAACCACCGAGGTGCTGACCCTGCGCATCGACAGCGTCCAGCGTCAACGCCGTTCCGATGTTGGCCAGCAGCAAGGCCTCTCCGGGCTGCCAGGCTGCCAGCATGCCCAACCAACGGTCCACGCCCAAGCGTTCGCTGTGCCGATACGCCGAGCGCAAACCGGCGCAGGATGCCTCGCTGCGCACTTCGCGGACGCGACCAAACCGACTCAGCAAGGCATCACGCAGGACATCCGCGCGTTCCGGCGCAAGCACCTGCGCCAAGGCAACCTGTCGAGCGCGCGAAGCGCCCGGCAACGCCTGTTGCCAGTCGACGTGCATCAACTCGGACCACGCTATTGCACCGCGTTCGACGATGCCATCGGCCTCGGTGCGCGCCCACTTCAGCCGCGTGTTGCCCGCGTCGAGCAACAGCCAGTCGCTGGACTCATCCACGCCGGACACCCCGTAGTCGAACCTCACCGCTGTGGTAGGTGGCAACCCTGACCCTACCCGGCGCCTCGGGCATTGCGTGGGCTATTTGCAGCGCACCCTGCGAATCAATTCCCTGCACGCGCCCCTGCAGGACCCGCCCATCCAGTTCAAGGATCACCTCGCAATCCTGATAGGCATGATGCACGCGCCAGCGTTCGAGCATCTGCTGTCGCCGCAACGCATCCGCCTGCAGCCAAGTGACATCCAGACCTCGCAACGCGAGGACACAGGCCGCGAACAGATCGACGCGACGATCCAGATTGCGACAATCCAGCCCCCATCGCGCCAGATCGGTAGTCGGGCGATCGACGGCAGGCGCGTCGTAGAGATTGAGACCCACGCCAATCACCACGAAAGGCCGTGGCGTACTGGACAGTTCGATCAGTACGCCGCCCAATTTGTGCTCGCCAACGACGAGATCGTTCGGCCATTTCAGTCCCACCGAGGTCAGACCCAGTCCGTGCAGGGCTTCGACCAGGACGACCCCCACCGCAAGGCTGAGCGACTGCGCCGCCGCCAGACCATCGGGCAATGGCAGCGCCACCGACAGCAACATCGCATTGCCGCGAGATGATGACCAGACCCGCCCCAAGCGACCACGCCCTGCGGATTGCTGATCGGCGATCAGCACTCGGGCATGTACCGGACAGGTCTGCGCCAACAAACGCGTATTGGTGGAATCGGTTTCTGCCAGCCACTCCAGTGAATCCAGGCCGGACAGCGCAGCGTCGCCCAGACGCGCAGCCAGCCGCGCCAGAGGTTCATCACACAACTCAGACATTCGGGTCACGTCCGCGCAGCACCAACCAAGCACGGCGCCAGATCCGGGCGCGCGGAAAACGATGCTCGTTACCCGCCGCAAGGCGACGCAAATTCACACGATGGGTAAACACGATGAACCCGGCGGCGCACAGGGCAAACCAGACTGGCGCGCCGCCCACAAGCCACACCAGGGGAACCAGGACCAACGCCGCCAGCACACTGGCCAAGCCGACATA
>Ga0209066_10001410_pt1 | contig 31825 bp, 32 predicted proteins | sample All_14_2_FD_187198 | JGI IMG/M metagenome (GOLD analysis project Ga0209066, IMG submission 187198) | Freshwater microbial communities in response to fracking from Pennsylvania, USA - Allegheny Zone_MetaG_DW_15 (SPAdes) (version 2) ... | reverse complement strand
TCGTTGCCCTGGCGGTTCACGGCCACCGGGTCGATCGCCTCGTAGAAGAGGTCGAGCAGGAACGGCAGCGGCGCCACCGCGGGATCGTACTCAACCCGCACGGTCTCGGCGTGGCCAGTGCGACCGGTGCAGACCTCCTCGTAACTCGGCGAGTCCGTGGTGCCGTTGGCGTAGCCCACGTCGGTGGCCGCCACTCCCTCCACCAGCGAGAAGTACTTCTCGAGACCCCAGAAACACCCGCCAGCCAGGTAGATTGTCGCCATGTCCGCTCCTTCCGAGGGTGTGGCCTGCGCCAGTGCGGTCGGATCTGCGCTCGTCACATCGTCAGCCGAAGGAGCGCAGCCCGCGAGAACGCCGCTCAGCGCCAGCAGCACGGCCAGTACCACGCGCGTGTGATGCGGCCTCATCGCCAGGACCTCCTCAGCCGTAGTGGCGCAGCACAGCCTCAGCGACCCGCATGCCATCCACCGACGCCGACATGATGCCGCCCGCATAGCCGGCGCCCTCGCCGCACGGGTACACGCCGCGCAGGTTGGACTGCAGCGACTCATCGCGCAACACGCGCACCGGCGAGGATGAACGCGTCTCCACGCCGGTCAGCACCGCGTCGGCGCTCGCGAAGCCGCGCAACCGCCGGTCGAACACCGGTGCGGCCTCGCGCATCGCGGCAACGACGGCCCCGGGCAGGCAGCCGGCCAGGTCGGTGTAGACCACGCCGAGCGGGTACGTGGGCTCCACGCCGCCGGCGCCTGTCGACGCCACGCCGCGCAGGAAGTCGCCCAGCAGCTGCGCCGGTGCCCGGAAGCTGCGACCGCCGAGCTCGAAGGCGGCGCGCTCCCATCTGCGCTGGAACGCCACGCCGGCGAGCACGTCGTCCCCGCCGAAGTCGGCCGGCGAGACGCCCACGAGGAACGCGGCGTTGGCGTTGACGCCGTCGCGCGCGAAGCGGCTCATGCCGTTGGTGACCACACCGCCGTCTTCGCTCGCCGCGGCCACCACCTCGCCGCCTGGACACATGCAGAACGTGTACGCCGAGCGACCCGACGGCAGGTGGCACGACAGCCGGTAGTCGGCTGCGCCGAGAGCGGGGTGTCCGGCCACGCTCCCGTACTGGGAGCGATCGACCATCGCCTGGCTGTGCTCGACCCGCACGCCAAGTGAGAACGGCTTCGGCGTCATCGTCGCCCCGAGATCACGCAACATCTCGAAGGTGTCGCGCGCGCTGTGGCCCGTGGCGAGCACGAGCGTCTCGGCGGCGGACTCCTCGCGTCCTCGCTCCCCCTCGGTCACCACCGCGGTGAGAGCGCCATCGCGCAGCACGAGCCCGGTCAGACGCGTGGAGAACCGCACCTCACCGCCGAGGGAGACGATCTCCTCGCGCATACGGCGAACGGCTCCCGTGAGGTTGTCGGTACCGATGTGCGGGCGTGCCTGCCAGGCGATCTCCTCAGGCGCCCCCATCTCAACGAACGTCTCGAGCACGCTGCGCGAGCGCGGATCGTGCGTGCTGGTGGTGAGCTTGCCGTCCGAGAAGGTCCCGGCCCCTCCCTCGCCGAACTGTATGTTGCACTCGGGATCAAGCACACCCGTTCGCACAAACCTACGTACCGCTCGTACGCGTTCATCGACCGCTTGTCCCCGCTCGAGCACCACCGGGCGCATGCCCGCACGCGCGAGCGTGAGCGCGGCGAAGAGCCCCGCGGGACCGGTACCGACCACCACCGGGCGCACCGCGGGCGATACGCTCGAGCGCACGATCGCCGGAAGACGGACCGGCTGCCACAGCAGCACCTCGGCGTCATCCAGCCGATGCACCAGCGCCTCCTCGGCAGTGGAGCCGCCGAAGAGTGCCACGCCGAGGGTGGCCACGAAATGCACGTTCGCCTTGCGGCGGGCGTCCACCGAGCGCTTGAGGAGCCGTACGCTGGCGATGTCGGCCTCCGGCGACCGGAGCCGTTGCGCGGCCGTCCGGAGCATCTCTGCCTCACCCTGCGGTGTCCCGGCCGAGAGCGGCAGCGCCACGCCGCGGACCTCGATCATGCGAGGAACCCCGCGGCGACCGCATCCGCGATGGCTGGTTGAACGTGGCGCATGGCGTCCTCTCGTCGTACGGCCCGCAGTATCTCGATTGTACCTGCTCGCATGCGCCGCACGGTGAGCCCGACCGCACCGATCACCGGTGCCCAGGACGCCGGAATCGTGGCACACTGGAGCCGGCAGGACGACATCGCCGCCAACGGAACGAGGACCGCATGACCACCGAGAAGATAGCGATCCTGGTCGACTCAGGTTCAGACGTGCCCCGCGAGTACCGCGAGAAGTACCATATGTACGTCGCGCCGCTCACCATCATCTACAAGGACCGCGAGTACCAGGACGGGGTCGACATCGACCCCCAGGCCGTCTACGACCGTTTCGCCGAGGAGATCCCCTCCACGTCGCTCCCGAGCCCGGCCGTGGTCACCGGCCTGTTCAAGCAGATCAAGGCCGACGGCTACGACAAGGTGATCGTGGTCGCCATCTCGAGCGGGCTGAGCGGCACCTTCAACATGCTGACCAACTTCGGTCCTTCACCCGAGGGGCTCGAGGCCCACTACGTCGACACCAAGAACATCGGCATCGGCAGCGGTTTCGCCGCGATCCGCGCTGGAGAGCTCATCGAGCAGGGACTGCCATTCGACGAGGTCTGTCGCGGGGTGGAGGACGCGGTCAGGAACACGACGCTCTTCTTCTGCGTGTCGACGCTTGAGTATCTCGTGAAGGGCGGACGCATCGGCCTCGTCGCGGGCATGGTGGGGCAGCTCCTCAACGTGAAGCCTGTCATCGCCTGCAATGAAGACGGCATCTACTACACCGTGGGCAAGGCGCGCGGCCGGGAGAAGTCGCTCAGGCTCGCGCTCGAGAAGGCGGTCGAGTTCGCCGAGGGCGCCACGGAGTACAACATCGCGGTCGTCCAGGGTGCCGCCGAGGAACAGGGCACCGCGCTCATGGCGGCTATGAAGAAGCGGCTGCCCGACTTCCGATACGCGATCGAGGAACAGTTGACGCCCGCGCTCGTGGTGCACACCGGGCCGGGACTCATCGGGATCGGCGTGCAGCGGCTCGCGTAGCCGGCGACCCTGGCACTGAGCGCCGCTCCCGGACCCTCCTACACCGTATCCCGCAATGCCGCGTTCCGGCCGGCGACGATGCCCGAGGCCCACGCCCAGTGGAGGTTGAACCCGCCACACCGGCCGTCCACATCGAGCACCTCGCCCGCCGCGAAGACGCCCGGCGCGAGGAGCGACGCCATCGTGGCCGGGTCGAATCCGTCGAGACGCGCTCCACCGCGCATCACCTGCGCCTGGGCCGGATCACCGGTGCCCGTGACGGGCAGCCGGAAGTCCTTCAGGAGTCGCGCGAGAGCCGCCGTGTCGAGGGACGCGGCCGGCGTGTCCGCCGGTATCTCGGCCACCCGGAGCACCGCCTGACCCACGCGCGTGTGGAGCATGCCGGCGAAGAACGTCCCCGCGCTGCGCCAGCCGAGCGATCCGGCCCTCGTGGCGAGAAGCCGCTCCATCTCGGCGTGCTCGATGTCGGGGAAGAAGTCGAGGGAGAGCGTGTGACCCGGTAGCGCCACGCGCGACAGGTCGAGGACCATGATGCCGCTCACACCGTAATCGCGGAACAGCAGTTCACCGCGCTCGGTGGCACGCGTGGCTCCGCCGTCGTCGAGGACGCTCGCCGCACACCGCACGCGGACGCCCGAGAGACCCCGGATCGCGCGGGTGTCCGTGGTGAGCGGCACGAGCGCGGGCCACAGCGGCTCGCCCGCGTGTACGAGCGCCTCGAGCACCGACGTGCCGCCGCCGCTTGCTACGATGGCCGCGTCCGTCGCCACCGCCTCGCCCTCGCGCGAGCGCACGATGAGGCCGTCGTCGCCCCGCTCGATACGCGACACCTCGAACCCGAAGCGCTCGGCCACACCGAGGTGCGCGTACTCAAGGCGCAACACATCAAGCACGGAGTTGGCGGCGTTGGTGACCGGGTACACGCGCCCCTCTTCGTCGGCATAGGTGAGCAGGCCGAGTTCGCCGAAGAACCTGAGGACATCGTTGCAGCCACATCCGGCGAGCACAGGCGCCACGAACTCCGGGGCGTTGTACGCGTCGGGCGCAACGGCCGTGTTGGTGAGGTTGCAGCGCCCGTTGCCACTCGCGAGGATCTTCTGACCCACGCGCGAGCCCGCCTCGAGAAGCGTCACCTCGGCGCCCAGACGCGCGGCTGTGATCGCTGCGGTGAGCCCCGCCGCGCCGCCGCCGACGACCGCTACCCGTGCTGCACCCATCACGCCTCCGTACCGCATCCGCCCGCCGTCACGCTCCGATTGTAGCGGCGATGCTAGACTCTCGCTGAACCTCCGCCCCCGCGATCGGAGCACCCCGCGTGAGCCGCGATCGACCTGACATCCGCGTGATCGAACGCGGCGCGATACGCATCCTCCAGATCGGCCGCCTCCAGCAGTCGTCGATGTACCTCGATGCGCCTTTCGAGACGGACTTCGACTACCCCGGCTACCTGCACCTCACCATGGCGGTGAAGCCGGATGCCACCCGCGTGCTCATGATCGGACTGGGCGGCGGCACCGTGGCCAAGCGCATGTGGCGTGACTATCCGTGGATGACCATCGATGCCGTGGAGATCGACCCCCACGTGGCGGACCTCGCGCGCACCAGCTTCGCCCTCCCCCGAGACGAGCGCCTCCGCGTGCACATAGGCGAGGGCCGCGCGTTCCTCGAGGCCTCGACCGACACGTACGACATCGTGATCGTGGACGCCTTCGAGGACGAGCGGGTGCCGACGCCGCTCATGACCGAGGAGTTCCACCGGCTGACGCTCGCTCACCTGACCGGGGACGGCGTCCTGGCGTACAACATGCATGGCTCGGTCACGGGTGAACGCAGCCGCCCGTTCCGCCGCATGCACCGCACGCTCAGGGGTTCGTTCCGGCAGGTCTGGCCGTTCATCGTGGGACTCTCGCGTGGCGGTGGTCCCGCATCGCACAGCGAGATCGTCGTGCTGGCCACCAACGCCGCGCTCGGGGCTGACGCGCTGTGCGAGCGTATCGCCTCGCGCGTTGACGGCCGCGTCTCCGTGCCCGAGTTCCACGAGTTCGCCCGCGATCTCTACCGCGAGCCCGTGCGCGGCGGGGACGTTGCGCCGTACTGCGACCAGCGTCCGTAGAAGGTGCCCGGCCGGACCGTTGCCGGCCTACGCCGGTGCCGGCTGCACCTCGGGGCGCTTGGCCTTGCGCAGCAGCACCACCACGGCCGCCACGATCGCCGCCACCGCCGCGAGGATCGCCAGGCCCACGACCGGCCGGTAGAACACCCACGCGATGGAGCCGACGGTGAGCGACAGGGCCGCGGCGAGCAGGAGCGCGATGAAGCCCGTGCCCGCGCCAACGACCCTTCCGATCACCGGCACCACATCGGCCAGCACCGAGAGGGGTCTGAGCACGGTCGTGAGCCCGACGAACGCGATCAGGAAGCCTGCCACCCGCAGGATCCAGGTGAGCAGCCTGTTGCTCTCCTCGGCCGCCAGGATCATCTCCTCGGCGGTCTTCACGCCCGGCACGATGAGCTCGATCGTACCGCCCGCCTCGGCGCGATACGGGGCGAACGTCCCACCGGTCTGCTGTGCGATGACGCTCACCTCGGTTGGCATGACAGCGGCGAACGAGACCCGCAGGTCGCCGACTTGCGGCGACGCGGGATCGCCGCCGATGTAGAAGCCATTCTGCTGCTTGACCATCGCAGCGCCGAGGCCCACGGGCGCTGGCACATCCTCGGGCAGGTCGAGCGGCGCGTGTCCGCCGATCGCCCGCACCAGTGAAGGTGAGAGCGTGAAGTCGCCGAGCGTGACCGGCTCGGCAACCGTCTCACCGCTCTCGTACGGCATCGAGTCGGGGTTCTGGTGACCGGTGGGCTCCTTGAAGCCGCTCGAGTCGATGACCCGCTCGCTCCAGCCGAGCGAGTACGTATACGTGGTGACCGTCTCCTGGCCCCGTACGAGAGCGGTGAGACGGTTGCCGAGCTTGTCCTTGGTCTCGCTGCTCGCCGTCTCCTGCCATTGGTACATCTCCACGGTGCGCCGCAGCTTGAGCGCCTCGGCCGATACGCCGAACACCGGGTCGACCAGCATCGCGTCCGAATCGGCTGTCCCGGAGACATGCACGAGCGCGCCCTCGTTGGACGGGTCGATCGCATCAGAGGCCACCGAGATCACCGCGCCGCCGCCCTCTTCGAGCGTCTTCTGCCGCTCCACAGCCCGACCCTCGTTCCAGAACAGCAGGGGAATCGCAGCGATGACGAGCAGGGCTCCGAAGGCCACGCCTTTGAAGGACCCGCCGATGCGACTGAACCAGGACTGCTTGGTGACCTCGGTCACGACGTCCGGAGCCATGATCCCCTCCCCCGATGGATGACGCGCATGCTGTGGGCACACTCCGCTGCGCCATGTCCGGTTCATACCCGAGGGAGTACCGCTCCAGCACCGCCGCGCCGATGCTGAAGAGCGCTACTCAAGCGCAAGCGCCACGGCGCCCCTGATCGTGTGCGGGATCGCCCCCGCACCGCCGAGGAAGCGTACTTCGTCGATGGCCGACCCGCGGGCCGCGAGCTCGTTCGCCACGATGTCGTGCAGGTATCCGGGGTACACGAGCAGCATGACCGACCCGCTCGCACCCTGAAGCGTCCCGCCGGCGAGCGCATCGGGGAAGTCCTCGCCTGTGGCAAGCGCGACGCCATCCCACGAGAGCCCCGCCTCGCTCACGCCGAACCGCGCGACCTCGATCGCCGTGGCGTAGCGGCTGGCCCCCGCGAGCCGTCGCACGTTCTGCGACCCGAACGCCGTCGTGAGCGCGCCCTCGAACTGCGCGGGCACCGGCCCTGTGCCGCCGAGGATGCGGACCCGGGTGACACCGTCGGCGCGCATCCGCGCCACCAGCGCCGGATGCGTGGCCGCGTCGGGGTGCACGAGGTAGATCGGCCATCCCTTGGCGGCGGCGATCGGTGAGGCGCCGAGCGCGTCGGGGAACGACTCCCCGGTGGCCACGAACGCCGTGCCGTCCCACGCGGCGCCAATCTCGGCGATCGTCCGCTCCGCGATCTCGAGCGCGGTCTCATAGCGGGTCGAACCGCAGACACGCTCGACCACATCAACGCCATCGAGCGCGGCAAGCTCCCCGTAGATAGCGGGACACACCACACCTGTGCCGCCCAGCACGACCACATGCGAGGCGCCGAGCCGGTCGATCTCGTCTCGCACAACCTCGGAAAGCGATGTCGGCTCGGTAAGCAGTATCGGTGCGCCGAGCGCGCCCGCGAGCGACGAGCCGCCCAGGGCATCGGGGAACGAGCGCGCGGTCGCGATGACCACGGACCGGGAGCCGCCCGGGAACGCGAGCCTGGATGCCTGGACCGCAGTCTGCACGCGATCGAGACCGGTGATCGATGTGGCGGTCGTGTCGAGCACGGTGATGGTGGCGGACTGCGGCTCCGAGGAGCGCCCGAGGGCGTCGCGAGCAACGTACGTGAAACTGTCGGCACCGCTCCAATCCACCGGCGGATCGTACGTGAACGACCCATCCGTCAGCAGCGAGAGCGACCCATAGCGCACGGAAGACTCCTCGAGCGCCCGAAGCGGGAGATCGTCTGGATGCCGGTCGTTCGCGAGCACCCCCGGTGCCGGGACGTGCAGCGCCGCGTTCCTGAAGGCCGCGTAGTGATCCGCGGCGGCCACGGGCACCGTGCCTCCGATGGGGGCCGGCGTGGCGTCAGGGGTGGTGGTGGGAGCGGCGAAGGTCGTCTGAACGCCGCTCAGTGCGCACATGCTCGTGCGGTACTTGATCGTGACCGGTGTCCGTGTGCCCTCGGCGTAGATGCCGCCACTGAGCGTCACGTCGAACTGGTCACCCGGGGCGTAACCCCCCGGCAGGTCGGCCGCCGCAGGACGGAAGATGAACGCGTTGCCCGTGAAGCCGTAGTTGGAGAACTCGGCATTGAAGAACTCCCCGGCCGGATCGGTGTCCGACGCGTCGAACGTCCACGTCTTGCCATCGGAGACACGGCGTAGCCGCACCGTGTGACCCGACTGGTCCCAGTCGTATCTGCCCGGGTCGAGCGTGATCGACCACGGCAGTGTGGCACTCGTGAACTCCACCGGGAACAGTCCCGCCGAGGGCCATGCGATGTACGCATAGCCGACCTCGTCGGCCGGCCGCGAGCGATCGAAGGCGAACGTCGTCACCGTCTGCGCAGATCCCGAGCCGGCGGTGCCCATGCCCGTGTACAGCATCTGCGGCCCGAGCAGCCAGCGCCGGTGCCCCACACGCGCCACGTTGGTGGTGTGCCCGTCATACAGGCAGGCCTTCTGGAACGACTCCAGGTCAGTGTATCCGCGGCCGATGTTGCTGCTCCCCGTGCTCGCGGAGCCGCGCACGTAGAAATCGTCGGACATGTCGGACGGCTGCGACGGCGAATGGCTGTACTCGTGGGTGAGCAGCACGGCCCCGTACTGCGCATCGAGATTCCGTACGGGCAGGAGCGAGACGTCGGCGGGCAGCCCGGCAAGATACCTGCCGAAGTTGAGCATCCGGAGACCGTCATCACGGAACGCGAGCGTGGTCTCGCCCGGCGAGTACGGCGCCACGATTCCCGGCACGGTCGTGTACGGAGTGCCTGTGTAGGTCGGCGCGAAACGACCCCACGCATCCCGGATGTCGGCCTCTGTCCGTGTCGAGGTGTCGACGACCCATGTCGAGGCGTGCGCCTCGGCATGCGGTCCGGCGAACACGCTCGCACCCAGGAGCAGAAGTGTCGCGATCGTGAGGCCTGCGGACCGGCGTGAACGCGCGGAGCCGGAGCCGGCAGACCGGCCGGCGGGCCACCGGCGCCTCAACGGGCCGTCAGCGCCCACACCCGTCCGTGTCGTCGGGGCTGGTCCTGCGACTACGCCCACGGCTGCACCCACTCCACGCACCAACTCGCTTCCCGGCCGTCCCCCGATGCCCTGAACGACGATCCCGCCGGCGAAGACCCCTGCGGTCTCGGCTTGGTGTCTCTTGAGACAACGGCCTCCGGCATCGCAGGTTACTAGCAACTACCATACCTCGCCTGTCCACTCGGCGGGCCTACGCGGTGCCGAAGAAACCCGCTGCAGCCGCGAGATACTCGTCGAATCGCGCTTCGAGCACCGCAGACAGCCCCATCTCCGGCGCGATCTCGGCCGGCTCGATACCCATGAGCGTGACCGGTGGCACCGCCACCCCGAGCTCGCGTGCGAACTCGAACACCTTCATGAGGTCGCCCTCGTGCGTGCTGATGCCGTCGAGCGACTTGCGCGTCACCACGTCGTCGGGTGAGAAGAATCGATACTCGCCGGGCGCGAGGCCCATGCGCGCTGAGTCGATCACGAGCATGTCCGCGGTGTCCGGTCCAAAGTAGTGCAGCAGGTCGAGCAGGTTGCCCGGCAGCTCGATGGCGCGGAACCCGCGATCGAGGCCACGCGCCGCGATCTCCTCGGCGATGCGCAGGCCGATCGAGTCGTCGAGTCCCATGTACGTACCGATACCGATGAGATACCGCATCTCGCCTCCGGGTGGAGAAGCGCCCGCCCGCACCAGGCTCGCGGACGGGCGCTCTCTCGGTGTGCTGCCGGCTTAACGGACGAACGTGACGTCCAGGTAGTGAGTGGAGCAGGAGATACACGGATCGTACGCACGCACGAGCATCGAGAGCTTGAGCGCCATGTCGTCTTCCGACGCACCCGACTCGAGCAGCTGTGGTACGAGCTCCTCGAAGTCGGCCTGGATGTTCCCGTGGTTCTGGTTGGTGGGGATGATGCAGTTCGCACGGGTGCACAGGCCGTTCTCGTCGTAGCTGTAGTCGTGATACAGGATGCCGCGCGGCACCTCCACCGCCGACACACCGCTGCCGAAGCGCGTTGGCTGCACGAGCCCCTCTTCCACGATACCCTCGGCGAGGAGCTCGTCGATCAGGCGCACGCTCTCGTACACCGAATGCACGCACTCGACGACCTGCGCCACGGAGTTCATGTACGGGTTGGTGCAGACCGGCGTGAGTCCCAGTGCCTCGGCGACCTTCTTGGCCTCCGGGTGCAGCTGGTCGTAGTTCACGTTGACACGCGCCAGCGCGCCCGCCGCGTAGCTGCGCAGGCGGTTCTTGGTGTGCTTGGCGGTCGACTGCGGAAGCATGAACTCGTTGGTGATGCTGCGGTAGTCCTCGATGTCGTAGCGGGCGCGGTCGCCATCGGCAAGGATCGTCTCCACACTGCCGGTGAACAGGCCGTACTGGCCGTCCTCCTTCACCGCCATGTACTCAGTGGGGCGATCGAACGCCGGCAACTGGTCGGCCACCGAGAGGATGGTCTCCACCGTGGCCTCGAGGTCCGGGACCGCGTCGAGCAGCCGCTCACGCAGCGCGACAAGGTCGGCCGCCGAGGGCAGGCTCGTGAAGCCGCCCGGCACCACGGTGACCGGGTGCGTGGTGCGCCCGCCGATGAGCGAGCCCCACTCGTGCCCGAGGCGCTTCAGCTTGAGCGCGCGCACCACGACCTCGCCGTGCGTGGGGATGAGCGGGAAGACCGACTGCGCGCCGAAGAGGTCGGGCGCCACGAGGATGTACACATGCAGCACGTGGCTGTCGAAGTTCTCGGCGTGCTTGAGGATCGTGCGCAGCGTGCGTGTCTGCGGCGTGACCTCGATGCCGAGCGCCGCCTCGGTGGCGGTGACCGACGCGAGCGTGTGGCCCACGGCGCAGATCCCGCAGATGCGGCTGGTGATGCGGGCGACCTCGGAGTAGTGGCGTCCGCGTACCATCGCCTCGAAGAAGCGGGGATTCTCGGGCACCTGCCACTCGCAGGTCTCGATCGTGCCGTCGGTGACGTTCACCACGATGTTGCCGTGGCCCTCGACGCGGGTCAGGTGATGGATGTCGATATCTACGTTCTGAAGCATGGCGCTAGCTCCTCAGGTTCGCCGTGAACATGCGGGACTTGCCGATCGCGCGGTCCTGGCTGAAGCCGGCGCGGTCCATGAGCACCGTCTCGAGCGAGCGCAGGTTGGGCTCGTCCACGAAGCCGCGGCACGCCTCGCAGGGGATGCCAAGGGCCGGGCACGGGGCGCCGCAGCCCGCACGGGCGACCATGCCCATGCAGTAGTCGCCCTCATCGAAGCGGCAGACGGTCTCGATGCGCTTGCACTCCACGCACACCGGGTAACTCGGGATGAACGGCGTGTCGTTGTGCAGGAGCGACGACAGGATGCGCACGAGCTCGTCCTTGCTGGCGGGGCATCCATGCGCGTAGTAGTCCACCTTGATCACCGACGAGATTGGAAGCGCCGGGCCGCTCTGCAGGTGCGGCATGCGGGCGTCAGGTCCGTACACGCACTCGTGGTAGTCGTCCATGTGGTTACGCAACGCGTTGATGCCACCGGTGCAGGCGCACGCGCCATACGCGATCACGATGCGGGAGCGCTTGCGGATGCTCTGCAGCCGCTCGCGGTCCTTCTCCATCGTGTAGCTGCCTTCCACGAGCGCGATGTCGATCCGCTCGGTGGTCTTCTCGGTCATCGCCTCGCGGAACTCCACGATGTCCACGTGCTCGAGCAGTCCGAGGATCACCTCGGGGCCGAGGTTGGTGAACTCGATCTGGCACCCCTCGCAGCCGGCGAAGTCGAAGAACGCGATTTTCGGCTTACCCATGCTAGATCGCCTCCTCAAGCGACTCGATCTCCGCATAGGTGAAGACCGGACCGTCGATGCACACGTACTTGTCGTTGATCTGGCAGTGACCGCACTTGCCCACGCCGCACTTCATGCGACGCTCGAGGTCCACGTAGATGTTCTCTCGCGGGATGCCGATGGCGTCGAGCTCTGCGATCACGTACCGGAACATCACGGGCGGGCCACAGATGACCACGCGGGTCTCCGGCGAGATCTGCACCTTGTGGAAGAGCGTGGGGATCACGCCGACGTTGCCGGACCAGTGCACGTCGGCACGATCGACGGTCTCGTGGTACTCGATGACCTTGGAGGCCCGCCACTGCACGCGGTCCTCGGTGAAGAGCAGCTGCAGCGGATCGCGCGCGCCATAGAACAGCACGAAGCGTCCGAAGTCCTGCCGCGTGTCCATGATGTACTGGATGAGGCTGCGCGTAGGGCACAGTCCGATGCCGCCGGCGACGATGAGCACGTCGTTGCCGCGGAGCTCATCGACCGGGAAGCCGTGGCCGAGCGGGCCGCGGACCGTAAGGGTGTCGCCCACGTCCTTGCTGTTGATCGCGGTGGACACCCGACCCACGGTGCGTACGACGATGTCGAACGTCCCCTGGCGGGTGGGCGAGCTGGCGATGCCGATCGGGATCTCGCCGTAGCCCATCACGCCGACCTCGAGGATCTGGCCGGGCTCGAACACGAAGGGCTGTCCGTCGGTCATCTGCAGCGTGAAGTGCTTCTCGCTCGCGGTGGGCTGGCTGGTGTGGAGGATCTTGGCCTGGCGCGGGAGGAACAGGCTCTCCTTCTCGCACTGGCATTCGTGGTCGTGTGTGGTGTGATGGCTCATGACGTACGCTCCATGATCGTCGTGATGACCCGCACCGGGTCGGCGATATCGGCCGTGCATGCCTGCGAGCATCGCCCGCAGCCCACGCACGCCGGACCGCCGAGCTTCTCGTTCAGGTAGGTCGTCTTGCGCATGAAGCGGTGCCGGAACCGCGAGCTGTGGTGCTCACGGAAGTTCTCCTTCGAGCCACCCGCGCCGGTCACGGCGGCGAACTCGCGGGTGAGGCAGGCGTCCCAGTAGCGCGTGCGGGTGCCCGACTTCTGATCGAGGTTCCAGGAGTCGATCACGTCGAAGCAGTAGCAGGTGGGACAGACGGTGTTGCACGAGCCGCACGAGAAGCACCGCTCGGCGAGCTCGTCCCACAGCTTCTCATCGCCGTACGCCTCGCGGACGCGCTCGGCGATCTCATCGGTCGTGTACGCCAACCGCTCGGGACAGGTGCCCATCACGCTCTCGTTCACCCGGCGCGCCTCGGCGACCTCATCAGCGGTGGCCTCGCGGAACGCTCCGTGCTCGAGCAGCGCCTCACCTTTGGCGGTACGCGGCTCGTAGACGTACCCGGTGTCGATCCTGGTGAGGAACGCGTCGTGGCCCTGCGGCTCGACGCCCGTGCCTACCGAGTCCCAGAACGCCCGGGGGGACACCGTCTGGATGTTGGAGGCTATGATGGTCGTCGCCTCGCGCTGGCAGAGGTAGTCCCAGTCGGCGTTGTTCTCGCGCATCAGGTAGTCGAGTTGGTCGATCGCCTTCACGTCGTAGAAGTGGACGCCCATCAGCACGGTGTCGATCCCGCACGTGCAGCTCGACACCTCGCCCTCGGAGAACCGTACGATCGGCTGCGCCGGCGGGAAGAAGACCTTCTTGGGCGGCAGGATCGTCACGTCGTAGTCGAGCCGAAGCTCTTCGGCCGAAGACAGTTCCTCGAACGAGAACCGTCCTCGTTTGGCCACGGGTGCGATCACCCGTCGCGAGCCGGCCAGAGCGTCAACGAACGCTCTCAGGCCGTGCTCGTCCACGAATCGAGCAGCAGACATAGTCCCTCCTTGACCCCGGAGATTTGTAACCAGTAGTTACAAAGCGTGATTCTGCCAGTGAAGGCCAATCCCTGCAAGACTATTCCCGCGATTCGGCAGATTCCCTGTCCGGTGCCCGATGTGAGCCATCTACCGGCAGCACCACCGTGAACGTTGAGCCCTTCGCCACCTCACTCACCACGGTCAGACTGCCTCCCATCGCCTCGGCGAGCCGTCGCGAGATCGGCAGACCCAGCCCGGTCCCGGGGTGGGTCGCGGCCAGATCGTGGTGCGCGCGATGGAACTGCTCGAAGATCTTCTCCAGGTCTTCCTTCGCGATGCCCAGGCCGGTGTCCGCCACATCGACAGCGAATCGATCGACGCCGTCCGGCCGGACGCTGACCGAGATACTGCCCCTATCCGTGTAGGTCACGGCGTTCGCGAGGAGGTTGAGGAGGATCTGATCGGCCTTCCCGCGGTCGCTGACGATCGCGTCAGGAGCGCCCTCGGCGTAGGTGACCGTGAGCGACAGGTCCTTCGCGTCAGCCATCGGGTACATCATCTCCACGACCCGGTCCACGGCGTTGCGCAGCGAGAACTCCGCAGGAGCGATCGAGATACGACCGGCGTTGATTCGCGCGATGTCGAGCACGTCGTCGATCAAAGCGAGCAGCTGTTTGCCCGAATCGCGCACCATCGTGAGCTGACGAGCCTGCTCGTTGTTGAGATCACCTGGCAACCGCTGCAGCAGTATCTCGGTGAAGCCGATGATCGAGTTCAAAGGGGTCCGGAGCTCGTGGCTCATCGCGGTGAGGAAGTCGTCCTTGGCGCGGGTCGCCGTCACAAGATCCTCGTTCACCCGCAGGAGCTCTTCCGTGCGCTCGTCGACGAGCGTTTCCAGATGGTCGCGATACTCCTGGAGCGCAGCCTCGGCCATGCGCCGCTCATGCACCTCATCGCGCAGCATCTCGTACGACTCCTGGAGCTCGCTCACCATGCGGTCGAACGTCGCAGCCAACTCGCCGAGCTCATCCGAGCGCACCACACCACTGCGCGCATCGAGGTCGCCGCGGCCGACGGCATGGACCGCCGCCTGCAAACGCGCCAGCGGCCGCAGATACTCGGCCAGCGACCACACGCTGATGACGAGCAGCAGTGCGATGGCGCTGACCGCCATGGCCGCCGAGGTGGTCAATGACCGCGTCTGCGCCTCGAGTGCCGCATCCGCCGCGTGTCTGCCGAGCAGTGTGGCATCCGACACGAGCGTCTGCATGGTGATGAGCAGCCTCGCCGTGAGCCGGTTCTCCGCTTCACGTACGACTTCCTGATCGATGTCGGTCTGGGCGTGCGTATCCACGATACGGGCGAACAGCCCCGCCGCTTCGGCATGGTCGACGCGGATGCGGTCGATCACCGCCTCATCCGACGGCAGCACGGCCTCCAGCGAGTAGACGCTCTGTCCCAGAACGCGGTGCTTCCCCATCCACTGACGCTCAGCCCGGGGCTCACGGTAGACCAGGTACTCCGTGGTGAGCATGGAGAGCTCGAAGTAATCCTCCAGCGTCGCGGTCATGACCTCGCTCCGTGCCGCCGCGACGCGCGATTCCTCGAGACCGGCCGAGATCACAATGAGCGTGACGACAGCCACCACCACTGCGGCGACCGCCCCGATGATGATGCGGGTGCGCATCCTCATCGGATCACACTGACCCGCTCGGCGTCCACCGCGTCGAGAACGGTGGTGTCCAAGAGCGCCAAAGAGTCGAACTGCTGCGGATCCGCGACGAGATCGTGAAGGATCGCCCACCTCGCCTGGTCCTCGAAGTTGAGCAGCAAGGCCTGCCGTAGGCTGACCGATCCCGGCGCGTACACGGCCGGGACAACAGCGCCGCCATTGACACCTATGGCCTCGGCCGCGGCAGCGTGGAGCTTCTCCGCGCGGTCACCCGTCATCAGCTCCTCAGCCTGGATGAACGCGCGCACGAGGCGAACGAACGCCTCCTGCTCCACGGATGAATCGGTGCGGACGCACAGACTCGCGGTCTTCGTGTACAGGCCCGGCTCGGCGAAGACCACGAGGTTGTCACCGAGTGCTTGCGCGACCTGCGTGTCGAACGGTTCTCGCATCGCTGCGGCATCGATCCCGCCGCCGATCAGTGCTGCGGCCACCTCGCTGTGGCTCGCCTGCTCGATCATGACCTCTTCATGCGCGATCCCCTGCATGGTGAGAAAGCTGTCCAGGAAGAAGCTGGCAGCCGTACCCCCCTGAACGCCGATCCGCTTTCCGCGTAGATCGGAGGGTCTGACGATCCCGGCATCACGACGTGCGAGAATGGTGAGGTCGTTCGGGTCTCGGGCGATGGTGGCGAACACGGTGACCGGCTTGCCCGCGAGCGCTCCGAGCACGATCGGGGTGTCGGTGCACAGCGCCACATCCACCTCGCCCGCCAGCAGTCGCTCATGGGCGGTCTGGGCGCCCTCGTACTCGACGAAGTCCACGTCGAGCCCGTTCGCCTCGAACAATCCCTCGTCGCGCGCAACGTATGCGAGGGCGGAGAGTGGCTCCCGACCCACGCCCAGCCGCAGCGGGATCAGGTCATCGGAACGGGCCTCTCCCATGGTGCGCGCGCATCCGGGAATCACAGCAAGAGAGACTGTGAGGACAAGACACACCACCCGCCTCCCCGCCGCGTTCATCGGACCTCCCTTGTGCGAATCCGTCTGCGATACGCGTGATCCTCGAACAGGGTGCTGTATGTCGGACAGCCTCACCCGCATGATACCAGTCAGCGAGTCTCCAGATGCTCCCGAAGCGAGTGCAGGTCACGCTTGATGAGCGCGTCGAGGTCCGACTGCATCCGCCCGGCCAGCAGCGCCGCGGGCCCCGAGACCGTCGCCGAGAAGGTGGCGCTCATGCGCGTTCCGGCACCCTCGGGCCGGCACTGGAACGACAGACGGGCGCGCACGGGCTTGTCCACGGTGTACGTGAGGCGGTGCGGCGGATCGAACTCGGCTACTGAGAGTTCGAGCGTCTTGCTCCTTCCCTCGGCCATGTATGTCTGGACGATGCGGTCACCCACCGCGCTCACCCGGCCACGGCTGGACACGAGGTGGCTCCGCCACGACCGATCGTTGCCGGTGTCGCTGATGAACGCGAACACCTCCTCGACCGGCTGCGCGATCATGACACTGCCGCGCGACTGCATCACTGACCGGCCTTCTTGAGGCCGAGTCCCACGCCGATCATCCCGAGCCCCGCGAGGATAGCGGCCATGCCGGGACCCGGGCAGATCAACATCGGGATGCCGACGAGCACGAGGATCGAACCGACCACCACGCTGCCACATCCGGCGGCTCCGGTCCCTGCGCGCTCGGGAGTCGTGTCTGTCTCGTCCATGGCCGGATCCAATCGGTGGTGGGACATCTCATCCGTACGGTACGTACGTACCCGCAGTGTACGATGAACCGTTCAGTCGGCGGTGCACATGCGGGCTCGCGCCGCGCGGGCGATACGCGTTAGGGCCCCGCCGCATGTGCGACGGGGCCCTGTGCGTCAGCGGGTCAGCTCGATCCGCTGCCGTTCTCTTTCCCCTAGAGGCCGAGGATCGCGTTCACTGCGCTCGCGACCGTTGCACTGAGAGCCCCTGTGCCACCAAAGAACCGTACCGTGTCTATCTCGGCCTTGTTGGCGTCAAGTGCCTCGCCGGCGTAGTCGTCGAGCACGTCAGGCGTGGTCAGCACGAGAACGGTGCGCTGCAGGCCAGCCGCGGAACCGCCAGCGAGAGCATCCGGGAACGTCTCGCCGCTCGCGATGCCCACGCCGTTCCACAGCAGGCCGGCGTCCACGCCTGCCTGTGCGATCATGGCCGCCGTCTCGTAGCGGTTCACACCACCGACGCGCGCAACGGCGTCTGCCCCGAGCTTGCCCTCGATGTAGGTCTCCACCGCGGGTGTCACAGCGCCCGTTCCGCCAAGGATCATGACGTCTGTGGTATCGGACGGCAGGTACACCGAGTCAGGCTTGGCCAGGAGCACCGGCCAGTCGAGCCCGGAGGCGAGCGGAGCGCCCGCCAACGCGTCAGGGTAGTTGCCACCGGTGGCCACGAGCGCGGTCCCGGAGTACGTCTCGCCGAGGATGTCGATCACCCGGGCGGCCACGGCACGCGATGTCGCGTACCGGTCGGCGCCGGCCAGGCGGAACACGTACCCGTCGACGAGATCGTACAGCTCGTCCTCGACGGCCCCGGACACAGCGCCGGTCCCACCCACGATGTACACATAGCGCGCGCCGAGTCGCTCGATCTCAGCGGCGACCTCGTCCGGCAGCGCATCCGGACCGGTCAGGAGCACCGGACCGACCACCGCACCGGACAGCGCCGAGGCGCACAACGCATCCGGCCAGTCCTCGCCTGTGGCGAGGACGACGGTGTCAGCGCCGTTCGGGAAGGCGTCTTCGGAGACGGCGATCGCCGTGCTGTAGCGCGTGTCACCGCTGATGCGGCTCGAACCTTCCTCCAGCGGCGACTCGAGCCCGACAACGTAGACCTGGTTGTAGTCGCTCACGGCGAAGCTCGGCGCAATCTCACCGGTGCCGCTGGGGTCGTAGAACGCCGACCCGAGGAGCCGCTTCGAACCGCCCATCTCCCATGAGAACGCGAGCCACTCGCCGTTGCCGCTCATGACCATGTCATCGATCTCGTCGCCGGGAGATGACCCGTCGGATGTGACGATCACACGCTCGAACTCGCCGGTCGTCATGTCACGGATGTAGATGTCCTGCGCGCCGTTCGTATCGTCGGCAACATGGTCGCGCCCTGAGAAGAACGCCACACGCGTGCCGTCATCGCTGATCGTTCCGCTGCGAGCGCCACGGTCGGTCTCGACCGCACCTTCGGGCGTCTCGCTCACCCAGATGAGCTCCTCATCGGCGACCGACCACACATACACGTCCTTACGGCCGTTCGTGTCCTCGGGCAGAAGATCCATATCGGAGTCGAACACGATGAACGCCCCGTCACCGGTCATCTGGAAGTCGTAGAGTCCGTCACCGGGCGACGAACCATCGCCAATGAGATCGACGTAGGTGTACTCTCCGGTCTCCATGTCGCGGATGTAGAGGTCCTGGCTGCCGTTGGTGTCGGCCGGGACCATATCGCGTCCGGTGAAGATGCCGATGTAACGTCCGTCGGCACTCATCCCCGCGCTGCGCGCGCCCCGGTCGGTGACGACCGCCGAGGTCGGCGTCTCGCTCGCCAACACGAACACGTCGGTCGCCCATGACCACACGTACACGTCCGATCGTCCGTTGGTGTCCTCGGGCAGCAGGCTCGCGTACTGCACCTCGAACATCACGTGCTGACCGTCGCCGCTCATCTGGATCTCGTACGCGTTGTTGCCGAGCGCGGAGCCATCGCCATATGCGTCCAGCAACGTGTACTCGCCGGTCGCCATGTCCCGCACGTACAGGTCCTGGTCGGCGTTGGTGTCCTCGGGGACCATGTCACGACCCGTGAGGAACGCGATGAGCTGGCCGGAGTCGTCCAGCGCAGGAGTCCGTGCGCCACGATCCGGCTCTACGGCGCCTGAAGGTGTCTCGCTCGCGAGGAGCGTCGTCGACAACGCCCTGTCACGGATGAACACGTCCCGGTCGCCATCCCCCGAGATGTTCGCATCGTCAGGAGAGAGGTTCGATGCGTACGAATCGAACGCCACGTAGCGCCCGTCGTAGCTGATGCTGGGCTCATAACTGCTCGAATCCCCTGGGTAGCCCAGAGGCGAAGCGCTCACCAGCTCCGGCTCCATGTAGCGCCACCATCCACCGAGCGCTGTACCCGGCGTGAGCGTGAGCACCATCCCGATCGCTACCGCGAGCGCGATGATCGCCCTGCCTCTCCGATCCCGTGATGTGGTCACCCGACGGTCACCCATAGACTCCTCCTCTGATTGACGTACCCGCACGTGGTGGAGTGCACAAGTGCATGAAGATGCTCGGAAGAAACCCCACCCATGTCCCGATGATTCCCGAAAACGACCGCGTCTAGCCGCGCGGCGAGCGCGCCTAAGGGCCGGTGATGGTCGCGATGATGTCGCCGGTCTGCCGGAACCTGTCGATCATCGCGTGCGCCGGAGTCCTGCCCGATGCAAGCATGTCGTCGAGCGGCCGGAGCTCAGTGGCGAGCGCAGACGGCAGCGCCTCACGCGCCGCCGCAAGCGCGACAGCTGCGCCGGTGCGTACCTCGGCGGCATCGAACCCCCGGGCGGCTGACAGCTGATGGAGCTCTGCGCTGGGCACGGTAGCCCGGCCGGAGAGTGTGGTGTCGAGCGCAAGGCCGAGGAGCAGCGTGCCCAGCGCCCGATACGCGTCTAGGCTGCGCGGGCAATCGAACGCCTTGAACTCGATGCGGCCCGCCTCGGCGGGGACGCGCGCACGGTCGGTGAGCGTGGGGAAGCTCGGAACGACGTCGGCCGTGTCGGACACGAACACGAGCACCGAGGGGCGCGGGCCGGTGCGGTGGAATGTCCGCCGCGACAGGCCGCCCCACAACCCGCCGCGGTGGAACGGCGACGAGAAGCTGAACGGCACGATGTACGGGCTGTACCAGGTGAGCTTGCGAGCGATGTCGATGGTCTGAGCCACGGACAGATCCGGATGCGAGAAGCTGATGTCGGGTCCGTAGGTGAGCATGTGGATGTGGGCGGTCTGCTCCTCGGGCGTGCTGCGATCGGCGACCTCCCAGGCATTGAGCGGAGGGTCGGGCACGTAGTCTTCGCGGTAGGGGTTGAACGACGTCCACCCCGGACGGTAGCCATACGGCCGTGCCTCCCGTTGCCATCGCGCGAAGTCGGCGTGGAGCGTGTCGACCGCGGCGGCGAGCGAGCCGCATATCGGGGTACGGATCTCGAAGCCCTTCGGGTCGGTCCTGAGATACGCGCCGTCCCCCGAGAAGCGCTCGAACCCTTCGATGTACCACCGCTTGCTCTTGATGCCGAGGTCACCGACGCGCAAGCCGGGGTAGTCGGTCTCGAAGATCGGCATGCCCGCCAGCACGCGATCGAGCTCATCGAACGTGCTCGTGGCGTAGTCGCAGAACCGGCCGCTCGTGTCGATGGCGGGGAATTCGTGCTCTATGCCGAACCTGAAGTCATCGAGAGACAGCATGGGTGGATTGTCGGGGGCAGCGGTATGCCCCGGCAAGCGCGGCGAGCATGCGCTCCGACGAGCGGCGTCTCCGCGCGACGAGGGGCGTGCCTACAGGTCCTCGCTGCCTCCCTCGGCAGCATCCGCGATGGGCACGGTCCGCGTGGTGAAGCGTGACCCGTCGACCAGCGTGGGGAGGATCTTCGAGAGTACCCAGCCGTTCGTCCTGAGGTAGGACTTCCCGTTGACGTCCATGCGCCAGGGGCGGGCGTCGTCCCCCGAGGGGCTGAACGTGCGTACGAGGGTGCCGCCACGGTACTGCTCGATGATGAAGTCGCCGTTACGCATGCTCCGGCTCCGATCCCACTGCTTCCTGACCGTTCATCGGCCGGCGGTGGCGCAGTGGGCCCGATCGCATCACCCGGGAGCCGGCCACGACCGCCGCTGCCGCCAGTACGCTGCCTACAAGCATGTACGGGAAGATCTCCGGCGCGAGGCCCAGGAACTCACCCGTGAAGTTCATCAACGCGTGGAACAACAGCACTGCCAGGATGCTCCGGCCGGTGCCGTTGTAGACCCACACGATCAGGACCGTCTGCACCACGATCGACGGCAGCCACCACCACAGTTGGGGACTGAACGACGTGTCCGCGTAGTACCCCGGGAACCAGACGAACGGCGTGTGCCAGATGGCCCACCCCGCCCCATTGATCAGAGCGGCCACCACAGGAGAGAAGCGCTCCTGCAGGTCGTCGAGCCACTGGCCGCGAAGCCCGACCTCCTCCACCGCGGGGAACACGAACGAAAGCAGGAGCATGAAGCCGAGCGTCCGGGGGTCGGTGACCACGTCCCAGGCGATCGACAGGGGACGATCGGTGAGGCCCAGAGCGCGCGCCGCTCCAGCCATGACCAGGTCGAACAGTGGCCAGAACAGCACGATCACGGCAAGCCATCGCACGGGAATCCGCCGGGCGTCGATCATGCGGCGCCCGAGATCGCGCAGCCCGTCCCGGCCGTCGGCAAGCCACGTCAACAGCACTCCCGCCAGCAGCGGGCTCGCACCGCCCGCGAGGAAGAAGAGGATGTTCGGGAACGACCACACCGACTCGTCCGAGAACAGCAGAGGGATCCAGAAGAGGTACGCCCAGCCTATGTAGATGACGGGGAAACCCCATGGTCTCGCCTTCCGGGCCAGAGCGCCGGCCCGTGCGGATACGCTGCTCAATCTGCCTCCCCGGGAAGACTCGGACACGAAGTGGCCGCCCGGGGGAACGCGTCACCCCGGTCGACCTCGTACCCGGTTCCTACCCCACTCCGGCCGGGTCGACCCACGGCACGGCTGCTGCTCCCGACTTCACAACCGTCCCACCGACACGCCGAGTCTCTCCACCGCATCCCCGATGCCGCCGGCGCCTATCGCCCGGCTGCAGTGGAGCGCTACCAGTGCCGCCGCGTGCGCGTCGGACATCGCATCGTGGTGCTCGAGCGGGATGTCACAGTGCCCGCAGACCGTCGGCAGCCGGTGGTTGTGCAGCCCCGGGAACGCACGTTGCGCCATTCGGCACGAACATACGTAGCGGGTGTCCGGCACCGGGAGCCGGTACAACCCGATCGTAGCGCGCAACACCCCCACATCGAATGCCGCCCAGTGCGCGATGATCCGCTGACCCTCCAGGTATGGCAGGAGGCGCGGATACAGCTCGGCGAACGTGGGAGCGTCGGCGGTCATGTCGGGCGTGATCCCGTGCACGCTGATGGCGCGACGGTCGTACCTGTTGCCCGGCGGCTGGATCAGCCACCCGCCGGTATCGGTCACCGCTCCACCCTCGATCACCGCGATGCCGAGTGAGCACGCCGAGGAGCGCTCGGCCGTCGCCGTCTCGAAGTCGAGCGCGATCCACGTGTCTTCGGGCACTCTCACACCTCTCAGGTCAGACGGCCTCGGCGGAGGCGTCGATCTGCGATGCCAGTCGGCCCAGACGTATGCCCACGAGCACGAACCACACGACGAACGGAATGAGCGAGCCCAGCGCGAACACGAGCCCGATCGTCCCGAAGGTGACCGGGACCAGCATCATCGCACCCTGCAGGATGCCCGCTATCGCCGTGGCGCGCGAGAACTCGGTGCCGCCGAGCATCGCTATGGAGACGAGGATGCCTGCCACACCCATCACGATGTAATGCACGATGAACGCCGTGCCCTCGAAAGCGGCCAGCGCCGCCTGCGCGGCCGGGACGATCCCCTCTGGTGCACCTGCGTACTGGGCGCCGAGGGCGAACATCGTGATCGAAGGGTTCACGGCGAAGTACAGCGTGATCGCGATCAGGGCCATACCCACCCCGAGTGTGACGAGCGACGGACTACGCCGACGCAGCACAGCATACAGCGCGAGGTAGACCACGCTGAGCATCACGTAATCGATGACCATCAGCCCGTCGAGGGTCACGAACGCCCGGACGGGGCTTGTCTCGACCATGCGCAGCATAGACTCGGCGACCGCGGCGGTTGGTGCGAAATCGGGCGGCGGCCACACGATGCCCAGCACGACTTGAAGAAAGGTCAGCGCGACTGTGGTCAATGCCGCCACTCCGCCGAGCCGGAACAGCAGTCGGTACCCCGCATGGTCGGCAGTGTCTGCCATAGACGCGTCATCATCCTCACGGATCTCCACAGTGCTTCCTCTCCCGGTCGAAGGTCGCCCTCCTGCCGCGCGGCTACCCGTACAGCCGCCTCGTGTCCGCATAGGAGGCCGCCACGATCTCCTCGAGCACACCACGATCGATGTCCGAGAGCCGCTTGATGTAGACGCAGCCCTTGCCGGTGGTGTGCTTGCCGAGCCGGCCGAGCGCATCGCTCACGGCGTCGAGGCTCATGCCGAGGTAGATCGTGATGGCAGCCTTGCGGGACGCGAAACCCACGGGGAACCAATCACCCTCCTGGCCGCTGGATGACTTGTAGTGGAAGGTGCCGAAGCCGACCACGCCCGAACTCCACACTCGGGGCTGTTCGCCGGTCGCCCGTCGCATCAGTTCGAGCACCGCCCGGCAGTCCTCGCGTCGTGCCTCGTCGGCGATCGTCGCGATGAATGCGTCCACGCTGTCGTCTGTGCCGTGCGTCTTGATCCCGCCCACGGTGACCTCCGTCGCATCGAACACCGGACTTCCCGGCCGCACCCGCGGCCGCACATCAGCCTACCGCTTGTGCCCGTGCGTGTCGCGGATTCGGACGCTGCTGGCCTCGGCTATCGGGAGCCGCCTCCCACTGTCACGCCGGAGCGTCGGGGTCGGCCAGGAGCTGCTTGATGATCGCGATCTGTCCAGCATGATACGCGGCGTGCTGGGCGAGCCCCGCGGCGACGCGGCGAAGCGTCACCGGCTCGCCGTCGGCGTCGACCGGGGTGGTGGGTTCGACGCCGTCCAGCCGTTCGGCCGTCATCGCGCCCAACGCGTGTTCGGCCTCGCGATAGGCGGCGAACATGGCCGCGCGCGCGCTCGCCCAGCCGACGTCATCCACGGAGCTGGCGGGGGGCCAGTCGTCCTCATCGAGCTCACGCGGAACGCCGCCCTCGAACCGATATGCCGCATAGCGTGCCCACACGCCGAGATGGCAGACGATCTGCCAGATGGAGTGCGCCACGCCGGGGTCGCGGCGGCTCGCTGTGGCCGCATCCACTCCCTCCAGAACAGCGGTGAGTGACGGCCCGAACCAGGTCTGGCCCGACATGCACCGCCGGAGCTCCCCGGTCAGCCGGGCGGTCTCGTCTGACTCGTACAGCATCGGCGTGAAGCCCCCCGCGATGAGCCGTCCGCCGTCGAACACCTGGGGCCGGTCGCCGAACTGCATCCGTGCGTCACGGGTGGCCAGCTCCATGCCGGCATCGCGACTCGCCTTGTCCCGCCACTCGACGCACGACACCGCGACGGTCTCGTCGGGACCCGCGCCAGCGGCGGCGCCGAACTCGAGGTACTCGCTGTACGCCTGTCTCGCCGCTTCGGCGTGATACGACGATGCCGAGGGGCCCGACTCATCGAGCCAGCACTCCACGATGCGGACCGCCCCGCACTCTCGCAGCACCTCGCCGGAGATCCGGGCCAGGTCCTCGTACGCAGCCTTGTTGCCGCGTGAGACCGGCACCAGGTAGAAATCCAGGTACGCCATGTGCGCTCCCCTCCGTCGAGCCTGTTGCACGCGTGCTACTCGGTTCGATCATCGCCGTGGCAGTAAGTGCACGTATCCAGCCCGAAGTCCCGGTGGTTCTCGGGCAGTGTGCTCCTTGCCTCGACGTGATGGCAGTAGTCGCAATCCTTGAACACGCCATCCGCGGCATGCGGCCTCGAGACGGCGGGGCTCTTGGAGAGGCCAGCGGCGGCGGGCTCGATGTCGGCCTTGTCGGGGTTGACCGGGTGACACAGCAGGCACTCATCGGTCTCGTACAGCAGATGGCCTTCGGGCATGCCGAAATCGCGTGCCGGCTCGCCATGACAGAGGGGGCATCGGCTGCTGCCCATCGCGATCGAATGCGGGACGCGGACGGCTTTGGACGGGACATGGCACGATCCGCAGGTCCTCACGCTGAAAGAGCGGTGCGTCGCCGGAATGCTGTCCTGCTCAGCGGTATGGCAGTCCCCGCATGCCTCGGTCTCTCCTGATGGCGGGTGAGGATCGGCCGGTGCGCCAGACTCGACTTGGGCCGGCGCAATGGAAGAGGCCGTGCTGGCGAACAGCGCGATGGCGGCAACGAACAGCACCAGGATTCCCGTAACGACCGCTGTCACGACGCGGTGGTTCATAGTGTCCTTACCTTTCTTCCGGAGCCATTCGAGCGTTACGCTCGATAGGCCCAGACGGACCGGGCACGGCTGTCATTAGTCTGCGCCCGACGCTTAGGGGGTAGTGCCACCCGGTCCGTCCAGAGCCTTCGACCGCTGATAGAGATCTGTGCGACACGCGCTTTGTAAGGTGATGACGGCGGGGGGTCTGCGGGTGGGCACAACGCACCCGGACAGGGAGGTAGTCATGGGTATCTGGGTCGGTGTCGACATCGGCAAGGAGATCCACTTCGCGCTCGCGCTCGACGACACAGGGGTCGAACTGCTCGCACGCGAGTTCCCCAACACCGAGGAGGCGATCGAGCGGCTGCGGCGCGATGTACGTGGGCTCGGTGAGCCCGTGTTCGCCGTCGATATGACCGAGGGACCGGTGGCCCTGCTGCTTGCCGTGCTCGTCGGAGCCGGAGAGGACGTGCGCTACGTCAATGGCCTGTCGGTCAACCGCTCGCGCCTGATGCTGGCCGGCGAGTCCAAGACCGACCGCCGCGATGCTCTCACGATCGCTGAGAACCTGAGGTTGCGGGGTCGTGCACTTCCTCGATTCGGCACAGGTGATGACATGATGCAGGCCTTGCGGCTGCTCATGCGCCGCCGCGCCGACCTCGTGGCCGACCGTACTCGGGCGATCAACCGCCTGCGCGACACGCTGCTCTCGTACTTCCCGGGGCTCGAGCATGCCCTCGACTTCACGTCCAAAGGACCGCTGTTGCTCGTGAGCCGGTACAACACGCCCGACGGCATCCGACGAAGCGGCCTGTCGCGCATCGAGCGGCACCTTCGAAGCGTCGGAGCCCACAAGGCCGGCGAACTGGCCGCAAGGGCTGTCACAGCCGCCAAAGCCCAAAGCGTGCGCATCGCCGGGCAGGACACGGCCAGCGCGATCGTCTCCGAGCTCGCTGCCGAGGTACTGCGGCTGACCGACCAGCTCGCCGAGACCGATGAGCGGGTGAGTGAGGCTTTTTTCTCGTTGCCCCAGGCGGAGATCATCACCTCGATGCCGGGGTTCGGGCCCCGTCTGGGAGCTGAGCTGCTCGTCGAGATTGGAGAGGTCTCGCGCTTCCCGACCGCAGGCCACCTGGCGGCTTACGCCGGCATCGCTCCGGTCAGCCGTGACTCCGGCAAGTCCACCGGCAACCGGATGCGGGCACGAGGCGGGAACAAACGTCTCAAGAAGGTCATGTACCACGCGGCCTTCGTCTCGATCCGATGCGACGACAGGGCACGAGCCTTCTACGACAGGAAGCGCAGCGAAGGCAAACGACATCATCAGGCGATCATCGCCCTGGCCCGTCGAAGGACAGACGTGATGTATGCGATGCTCGTCCACGGAACCCTCTACGCCTCAGAGTCCGCGGCGGCTTGACACTTCATATAGAGATGCCCCCTACACCATGTCGAAGCGCTCGGTGTGGATCTGTTCTGCTGGTACGCCGATGCTCGGCAGAACGTCTTCCATCGCATCCATGAGCGGAGTCGGACCGCAGATGAAGTACTGGAAGTGTCGGTAGATCGTCGGTGGGAGATAGCGCGTGAGGGTGTCTGCCGTGACGAAGCCGCGCTCACCCGTCCAGGTGTCATCCGCGCGCAGCAGGACTGTCACGAGTGTCAGCGAGGGCATGCGCTCGGCGGTCGCCGCGAGTTCTTCCCGGAAGGTCAGGTCCTCGAAGTCGTTGGCCGCGTGGAAGACGAAGACAGGTCGTGTATCGGCACGGGTCTCAAGGGCCTGGAGCATGGAGTAGAGCGGCGTGATGCCGACCCCGCCGCCGATGAGGACGTATCCGGCCCCTTGCTCACGGTCGATGGTGAACACGCCGTGCGGACCGTCCACCCAGGCCGTCGCTCCCACCCTGACACGGGGTACCACCTCCGTGGACCAGTCACCAAGCTCCTTGATGGTGAAGGCGATCGCGCCGTCATCATTGGGGATGTCGCCGTTTGAGGAGAATGAGATCGGGTGCTTGTCGGTGCTCAGTGGACCTCGGCCGAATCCGATCCAGGCGAACTGACCGGGCTCGAACCGGAAACCCTCATGACCGACCGGTCGCAGCACCAGAGTGTGCGACGTGCCATGCTCCGTGCGGTTCTCCACGACTTCCCAGGGCAGACCTCTCAGCGAGAGCGGCCTGATCAGCCGGTAGCCCAGGAACATCGCGATGAAGAAGAGGAGATAGGCAATCAGCAGCGCCTGCATGATGGGCGCTGCCGCGAACCGTCCGATGCTCAGGATGTGCGCGGCGGCGAAGCCGATCAGCAGGACGGACAAGATCCCGTGGGTCAGGTGCCACAGCTCGTACGACATGCGCATCAGACGGCGGTACACCGACAGCCCGACAACCAGCGCCGCAAGCACGAAAGCAGCGATGCCGATGTTCACGGACCACGGAGAGGTCGTTGATGGCACCAACAGTGTCATGGTGTACGCACGGTCGGCCACGAGGAGAATCGGATGCGCCGAGGCGAACGCCATGGCTGCGATGCCGATCTGGCGGTGGAACTGAAGCAGCGAATCTATCCCGAATGCACCCGCGACCCCGCGCAGTCGTGACACGAGGGCGAGTTCGGTGGCCATGAGCGCCAGGGCGACGTAGCCCGTTGCCGCCGACAGGTAGATCAGCGGGCTGGCCGCCTGGCTCGGATCGAAGAAGATGACACCGAGTACGAGCGGCGTCAGGATGATCGTCAGGTAGAGCCCGAACCAGAACACGCCACGCATGATGAGCCGCATATGGGTCTCCCTCGCGCCGCGACCTGGCCAGCCATCGTCTTCGCGGTCCCCTGCGGTGGAGTATAGCAAGCGAGATCGCTTGCATGGCGGCCCTGACGTCAACCACGTGCCGACCGTGGGCGGATGCCCCCCTATCCGGGGGCCGGCACCACGCTGACGACATGCTCTTCCGTACGTACTCCATGGGAAATCACGCGAGATACACAAGGTAGGCTGCGGCGCCCAGGAGTCCGACGCCGCCGATCCTCGTGAGGACCGGCGTCACGCGCGACACTTCTTGCATCAGACCGAGTGAGCCCGAGGCAAGGCCGAGCAGCAGCAGCGGCACTCCCTTACCAAGGCCGTACACGAACAGGAGTGCGCCGCCCTTGGCAGCGCTGCCCGTCGTCGCAGCTATCGCCGCTATGGCAGCGAGGATCGGAGTCGAACACGGGGACGCCACAAGGCCGAACAACATCCCGAATACGAGAGCACCGATGACGCCTCTCCGCTCCGGCCGCTTCATCGGCAACAGCACGTTGAACCTGTCCACCGGAAGATGGATCAGCTCCAGCATCTGCAGCGCGATGACCACGCAGATCGCGGCGATCACGTAGTATGCCCACGCGCCGAACAGTAGGGCTCGCCCGAGGAATCCCGCAACGGCGCCGACGGCGGCGAACACGATGCTCGTACCGAGCACGAAGACCATCGAGAGCCCCAGCGCCCGCGCGAGAAGCGCGCGTGGCCTCTCGTCCTCAGCATCCCGAGTGACCATGCCGGTGACATAGCCGAAGACCGCGGGCAACATCGGCAGGATGCACGGACCGAACCCCGCCACAAGACCGCCCAGGAAGGCTACGCCGAACGTCGCGACGCCACCGACGTTCCCTGAAGTCAGGCCCGATGCGAGGCTCTCGACGTTCACTGGGCCTGAACCAGGGCGTCCAGGTAGCCGCGCATCTGCGCATCTTCCATCGCGCCGGTGAACGAGTCGATCACTTCGGTGCCGCCCGGCGAGACGAAGAACGATGTCGGTATGTACTGGAACGAGAACTGGGCGGCCAGCTGCTGAGCCGAGGGATCGTCCGTGATGGCGTTGACGAAGACGACATCGCCCTCATAGCCCGGCATCACCTGGTCAGCGACCTCGGAGATCTCGATGCACGGCTCGCAGCTCAGCGAGTGGAAGAGCACGTATATCGGCTTGCCCGATGTCACAGCTGCCTCGTAGTCGGCGACCGCGTCGTTGCGGACCGAGGTGATGCTCGTGCCGGATGCCGCGCTCTCTGTTCCAGGTGGGACCGTGGTCGCAGCGTCGTCGAGCACCAGCTTCATGACGATGACTCCAAGGAATACCGCCACCACGAGAAGGACGATCGTGCTCTTCGAACGCGTCGGCGCCCCAGAGGCGTCCGCCGCCTTCGCGACCTCAGGTACCGCTGGCTTGGGCTGCGTGCTCTTGCTCACCTGTCACTGTCCCTTCAGTTGACATCTCGAATCCGCGTGGGATTCGGCCCACCTACAGAAGCAGGCCGCTGAATGCGTTGAAGGCGTAGCCGATGACGAGGATGCCGGTGACGACGACACCGAAGAACGTCGCGAGCAGCGGTGCCTTCACGACCTTCTTGAGCATGATGAGCGACGGCAGCGAGAGCGCGGTCACCGCCATCATGAACGCGAGCACGGTCCCGATGCCCACGCCCTTGGCCACGAGTGCCTCGGCGATCGGCAGAGTGCCGAAGATGTCGGCGTACATCGGCACGCCGATGAAGGTGGCGATGACCACGGAGAACGGATTGCGCTCCCCGAGGACGGCCGCGATGAACGACTCCGGGATCCAGCCGTGGATGAGGGCTCCGATACCCACACCTGCGAGCACGTACGGCCACACCTTCTTGACGATGTCGACGACCGCCTGCCATGCAAAGGCGACCCTGTCTCGCACGGTGAGGTCAGGCAGTGCGGCGTCGGCCAGCTGCGCGCCGTACACGAACGGCTCGACGAACCGCTCGAGCTTGAGCGCGCTGATCACCGTGCCACCGATGACCGCGAGAACGAGACCCACGACCACGTACGCGATTGCGATCTTCCAGTTGAAGATGCTCGCGAGCAGGATGACCGAGGCGAGGTCCACGAGCGGCGACGAGATGAGGAACGAGAACGTCACGCCGATGGGGAGACCCGCCGAGGTGAAGCCGATGAAGAGCGGGATCGACGAGCACGAACAGAACGGCGTGATCGTACCCAGCAGCGCGCCGAGCGTGTTGGCCCCCACACCGGAGAACCGGCCGAGGATCTTCCGTGTCCGCTCCGGTGGGAAGAAGCTCTGCACGTATGAGATGACGAAGATGAGCGTGGAGAGCAGAACGAAGATCTTGATGGTGTCGTAGATGAAGAACTGCGCGCTCGGGCCCACCCGGCCGCTGAGTGGCAGCCCGAAGACGTTCTCGACGAGCTTGCCGACGAGGTCGTTGAGCCACGTCATCTTGAGCAGTGCGTCGTTCAGCCACCCGAAGAATGCGCCGATGCCGCTCATGAGGCGCTCCTCGAGATCAGCGACGCGAGGTCATCGACGGAAGGAACGCGGCCGGCGACCCGGATCTGGCCATCAACCACGAGCGCAGGCGTGGCCATCACGCCGTATCTAAGGATGGTGGACAGATCCGTGACCGTCTCGATCTCGGCTTCGATGCCGATCTTTCCCAGCGCCTGTCGAGTTGCGGCCTCAAGCTTGCCGCGTCCGCAGCAGGCGGAATCAAGAATGACTATCTTCACTACGACTCCTCCATCGTTAGACCTGCAGCGCGGCTTTGACCTGATCGAGCGACGGAACGAAGCCGGCGATCTTCACCTGTTCATCCACCACGAGGGCAGGCGTCGACATGATGCCGTAAGCCATGATGTCGGCGTAGTCTGTGACCTTCACGATCTCAGCGTTGAGCCCGAGCTCAGCTGACGCCTTTCGCGTAAGCGCCTCCAGCTTCTGGCAGTTGAAGCAGCCGGGGCCGAGTACCTTGATGACCATGCCTCTACCTTCCCGTCATTCTCTTCACTTCGAGAACCATCGAACCAACGACACGCAGGTCCTCCCTGCTGCGTCGCTGCGAGTGGCCTAGAGTAGCTGCACCGCTTCCGCGACTGCGGAGAGCACGTCAGCGCGTACCGTGTAGTACACCCAGGTCCCGTCCTTGCGCGAGGTGATCAGTCCGGCATCGCGCAAGACAGACGTGTGGTGAGAGATCGTCGATGCGGCGAGCCCGAGCCGCTCGGCAAGCGTGCATCCGCACATTTCATCCTGAGCGCAGCAGGTCTTCCCCGGCACCTCGGTGCTCGCCGTGAGGATGCGCAGGATCTCGCGCCGCTGTGCTGAAGCCAGCGCCTTGAGCGCTGCGTCCAGCTGAGCCTCTGTGAGTACGGATCGCGTGGCGGTGGTCATGCATCCTCACAACTTCGATGATTGTCGAAGTATATGCCGCGAAGCATAGAGATGCAAGCGAGTCACTGGCGACGCCA
>Ga0209066_10001409_pt1 | contig 31832 bp, 25 predicted proteins | sample All_14_2_FD_187198 | JGI IMG/M metagenome (GOLD analysis project Ga0209066, IMG submission 187198) | Freshwater microbial communities in response to fracking from Pennsylvania, USA - Allegheny Zone_MetaG_DW_15 (SPAdes) (version 2) ... | reverse complement strand
ACCACGGTGCGCACTTCGGGGTGCTCGAAGCGGATGCGGTTCAGCGCGTCGTGCAGCTCGATGTCCACGCCCAGGTCGTAGCTGTTGAGCTTGAGCTTGTAGCCCGGGCGGATGCCGCCGTCTTCGTCGATGTCGATCGCCAGCGTGGCGGTCGAGCCCTCGCAATTGAGTTTCCAGTGGCGGTACTGGCTGGGGTCGGTGCGGTAGTCAACGGCATTCGGGTTCATGGCGGTCTCCTGTTGGTATGGCTGCAGGTTGCAGCGGGAACTGAAGGGGCGCCGACCGTCGTTCAAATCACCGGTGGGCACCGCGTGATATGAATAATATTGCACATTTTCAAAACCGTCAATGCATTTTTATGCATGTTACAAAATCCCGAGCACCTCCCGCACCTGGGTGCGCAAGGCGTCAAAGGCATCGTCCACGCTCTGCCCGCTGGTATTGAAATGCAGGTCGGCCTTGGAATAGAAGGCGGAGCGCCCGGCCAGGATGCGCTTCAGATCTTCCATGGCCTCGCGGCTGGCGGCCATGGGCCGCATGTCGCCCTGGGCCGCGACGCGGCCCATGTGGTCGGCCGCATCGGCCTGCAGCCAGACGGTGGTGCAGTGCGTGAGCAGCAGGTTGAAGTTGGCCGCGTCCGACACCAGTCCGCCCGGCGTGGCGATCACCACCTCGGGGTAGATCTGGATCGCTTCTTCCAGCGCGCGGCGCTCGTAGCGGCGATAGGCCGGTGTGCCGTAGAGCGCGTGGATTTCGTTGATGCTGCAGCCGGCGAATTTTTCGATCTCGCGACTGAGTTCGATGAAGGCATAGCCCAGGTCGTCGGCGAGGCGCTGGCCCAGGGTGGACTTGCCGGCGCCACGCAGACCGATCAGGGCGATGCGGGCCTGGCGACCGGCGTCGTTGACCGGCGCGGCATACCCGTCCAGCAAACCGCCAATGGCCATGCGCACGCGCCGCAGATCGGCCTCGTTGCGCTTCTCCAGCAGCTCGCGGATCAGCAACCATTCGGGCGACGAGGTGGTCACATCGCCCAGCAGTTCGGTGAGCGAACACTGCAGCGCCTGCGCCACCTGCAGCAGCACCAGGATGGAGGCGTTGCCGGTGCCGTATTCGAGGTTGGCCAGGTGGCGCTCGGACACGTCGGCAGCCAGCGCCACGGCCTTGCGCGTCATGCCGCGGCGCGAACGCAGGGTTCGCACCCGCTCGCCCAGCGCCACCAGAAACGGGTGGCGCGGTGGTTCGTCGGCCTCGGAGGATGGGGGTGTGGCTTCGGGCGCCAGGTCCAGGGTGGCCGGTTCTTTCATGGGCATCGGTATTTAAGGGTTATCCCTGCGGGGGCTTGCTTTTCGCCAAAACATGCACTTTAATGCATGAATCACAAGACGCAAGATAGTGCATTTATAGCGTCAATCCCGCGCGGCGACCAGCCCTGTTGATCAACCCTCATCCCGACCCGACATGAACTCCACCCCCCTGCTTCCCAATTTCCTCGCCGGCCGCTGGCAAAACGGCTCCGGCAACGGCAGCACGCTGCTCGACCCGGTGCTGGGCACACCCCTGGTGCGCGTGAGCAGCGCCGGGCTGGACCTGGCCGAAGGTTTTGCCTTCGCCCGCGAACAGGGCGGTGCCGCCCTGCGAGCACTGACCTACAGGCAGCGGGCCGCGCTGCTGGGCGAGATCGTCAAGGCGCTGCAGGCGAACCGCGACGCCTACTATGAAATCGCCACCGCCAACTGCGGCACCACCACCAAGGACTCCGCGGTGGACATCGACGGCGGCATCTTCACCCTGGGCTACTTCGCCAAACAGGGCGAGGCCCTGGGCGACGCGAAGCTGCTGCTCGACGGCGAGCGCATCCGCATGGCCAAGGACCCGGTGTTCCAGACCCAGCACATCCTGAGCCCCACGCGCGGCGTGGCGCTGTTCATCAACGCCTTCAACTTCCCGAGCTGGGGCCTGTGGGAAAAGGCCGCGCCGGCCCTGCTCTCGGGTGTGCCGGTGATCATCAAACCCGCCACCGCCACCGCCTGGCTGACCCAGCGCATGGTGAAAGACGTGGTGGACGCCGGCATCCTGCCCGCGGGCGCGCTGTCGGTGGTCTGCGGCTCTTCCGCCGGGCTGATGGACCAGCTCGGTCCGTTCGACGTGGTGAGCTTCACCGGCTCGGCCGAGACCGCGCGCATCATCCGCAGCCACCCGGCGGTGGCGCAGCGCTCGGTGCGCTGCAACATCGAGGCCGACAGCCTGAACAGCGCCCTGCTCGACCCGGCCGCCACCGCGGGCGACGAGGCCTTCAACCTGCTGGTGAGCGAGGTCGTGCGCGAGATGACGGTCAAGAGCGGCCAGAAGTGCACCGCCATCCGCCGCATCTTCGTGCCGCGCGCACTGTTCGACGCCGCCGCCCAGGCCATCGGCGCCAAGCTCGCCAAGACCACGGTGGGCAACCCGCGCAACGAGACCACGCGCATGGGCGCACTGGTGAGCCGCGAGCAGTTTGACAGCGTGGTGGCGGGCATTGCCCACCTGAAAACCGAGGCCGAAGTGCTGTTCGACGGCAGCGCCGCCGCGCTGGAGGACGCCGATCCGGCGGTGGCCGCCTGCGTGGCGCCGGTGCTGCTAGGCCACCGCCAGCCGACACAAGCAAAGGTGCTGCACGAGGTCGAGGTGTTCGGCCCGGTCGCCACCCTCATGGCCTACGACAGCCTGGAGCAGGCGCTGGAGCTGATCCGCCGCGGCGAAGGTTCGCTGGTGAGCTCGGTCTACAGCAGCGACCCGGCCTTCATCGCCCACGCCGCCGCCGAGCTGGGCTCCAGCCACGGCCGCGTGCACGCCATTTCGCCCGACGTGGCAGCCGTGCAAAGCGGCCATGGCAACGTGATGCCCATGAGCCTGCACGGCGGCCCGGGCCGCGCGGGTGGTGGTGAAGAACTCGGTGGCCTGCGCGCGCTGGGCTTCTACCACCGCCGCAGCGCGGTGCAGGGCAGCACGGCCGCGCTCGATGTACTCGCCGCGACGGCCACCCCACTGAAATACTGAAGTCCGACAGAGACCACAAAACAGGAGACACACCATGAGCCACACCGACACCGCCGCCCCACCCGAGCGCTTCAACTTCGCGCGCCACCTGATCGCGCTCAACGCCGGCCGCGCCGGCAAGACCGCGCTGATCGACGACGCGGGCACGCTCACCTACGGCCAGCTCGCCGACCAGGTGCAGCGCTTCTCGGCCGCGCTGCAGGCGATGGGCCTGAAACGTGAAGAGCGCGTGCTGCTGCTCATGCACGACTGCAGCGACTGGGTGGTCGCTTTCCTCGGCGCGCTGCACGCGGGCGTGGTGCCGGTGGCGGTGAACACCCTGCTCACCGCCAAGGACTACACCTACATGCTGGCCGACAGCCGCGCGCAGGCGGCCTTCGTCTCGGCCGCGATGCTGCCCACGCTGCAGACCGCGCTGGACGCGGGCGGGAATGAAGTGAAGCACCTCATCGTCTCGCGCGCCAAAGACCCGCTGCCCGCGGGCGCGCACGACCTGGCGGCGCTCACCGCGGCCCACGCCCCGGGCCAGGGCGCCGACACGCACGGCGACGAACCCGCCTTCTGGCTGTATTCCTCCGGCTCCACCGGCGCGCCCAAGGGCACGGTGCACACGCAGTCCAGCCTCTACTGGACGGCCGAGCTCTACGGCAAGGCCGTGCTGGGTCTGAAGGAGAACGACACGGTGTTCTCCGCCGCCAAGCTGTTCTTCGCCTACGGCCTGGGCAACGGCTTGTCGTTTCCGCTGAGCGTGGGCGCGAGCGTGGTGCTGATGGCCGAACGGCCCACGCCGCAGGCCACGTTCAAACGGATGGTCGACCACCAGCCGACGGTGTTCTACGGCGCGCCCACCGGCTACGGCGGCATGCTGGCCGCGCCCGACCTGCCTGCGAAAAGTGCGGTCGCGCTGCGCCTGTGTTCGTCGGCCGGCGAAGCGCTGCCGCGCGACATCGGCGAGCGCTGGACCGCACACTTCGGCTGCCAGATCATCGACGGCATCGGCAGCACCGAGATGCTGCACATCTTTCTCTCCAACCGCCCGGGCGACGTGCGCTACGGCACCACCGGCAAACCCGTGCCCGGCTACGAGGTGCAGCTGCGCGACGAAGACGGCAGCGTCATCACCGGCCACAACATGATCGGCGACCTCTACATCCAGGGCCCGAGCGCCGCGCTGCTGTACTGGAACAACCGCGCCAAGTCGCGCGACACCTTCCAGGGCAACTGGACCAAGAGCGGCGACAAGTACACACGCGACCCCGACGGCTACTACACCTACGCCGGCCGCAACGACGACATGCTCAAGGTCAGCGGCATCTACGTGAGCCCGTTCGAGGTGGAAGCCACGCTGGTGCAGCACCCAGCGGTGCTCGAAGCCGCGGTGATCGGCAAGACCGACGACGACGGCCTGGTCAAGACCAAGGCCTATGTGGTGCTGAAGGCCGGCGCGCAAGCGACGGAAGCCGAGCTGCAGGCCTTCGTGAAGGAGAAGCTCGCGCCCTACAAGTACCCGCGCTTCATCGAGTTCATGACCGAACTGCCCAAAACGGCCACCGGCAAGATCCAGCGCTTCAAGCTGCGCGAACTGGAGAACCAGCGCCTGTTCGTGCACCGCTGACGCTGCCGGAAACGCCGCTCGTCCCATGCCGGACCCCTGCCCCGGGAAAACCCGGGTGTCACAGCCTTGATCTGGTTCTTAAACATAACGAAACTCGCAGCCCATCGGAGACAACGGAAAACAAGGGTTCAACATGGTTCACAGATGGGGACGGGGACTGGCACTGGGATTCGCGCTCGCCGCGGCGGCACACGCGGGCGACGAAGGCGTCACATCCACCGAGATCCGGCTCGGCGCCTCGCAGGTGCTCTCGGGCCCGCTGGGGCCACAGACCGTGCAGTACGGCGAGGGTGCGCGGCTGCTGTTCGACGCGGTCAACGCGGCCGGCGGCGTCCACGGGCGCAAGATCAGCTTCACCACCCTGGACGACGGCTTCGATCCCAAACGCGCGGTGGAGAACTCCCGCAAGCTGCTGGACGAACACAAGGTGTTCATGCTCTTCAACAGCACCGGCACCGCCCAGACGGCGGCCGTGCTGCCCATGCTCAAGGCGTCGAAAACCATCCTGTTCGGCCCGGTCACGGGCGCGTCGGCCCTGCGTGACACCGTCAACCCCCACGTGTTCCACGTGCGTGCCGGTTACGCCAACGAGTCCACCCGCATCCTGTCCCAGCTCAAACAGATAGGCGTCACCCGGGTCGTCTTTTTCTACCAGGACGACGGGTTGGGCAAGGCCCTGCTGGCCGAAGTCAGGAAGTCCTCTGCGGCGGAGAATCTGCCGCTGGCCGTCGAGGTCAAGGTCGATCCGGCCGCGCCCGATTTCGCGGCCGCTGCGGCCGCCACGGCGCAGGCCAGTCCCCAGGCCGTCATCGTCGGCACCGCCGGACTGACGTTCACGAACTACGTCCAGGCGGTGCAGGCGACCGCCGCCCGCCCGGTGTTCTACGGCTTCTCGGTCGCCAGCCTGGACGGCATCAACCGGGTGCTGAAAGACAAGGCGCGCGGCATCGTGCTCGCGCAGATCATGCCCTCGCTGCGCAACAACGCAGTTCCCGTGGTGGCCGAATACCTGAAGCTGCACGCCGCCAAGTCGCCCGACAGCCAACCCTCGGCCTCCCAGTTCGAAGGTTTCGTGCACGCCCGCCTGCTGATCGAAGGCCTCCGGCGCACGGGTCGGGACCTGAGCACCGCCAGCTTCATCCGGGCCATGGAAGGCGCGGGCGAAATCGCGTTCGGCCGCTTCACGGCCCAGTACTCGCCCCGATCACACAACGGCTCGAACTACGTGGAGCTGGCGATCATCGACGGCGAAGGCCGCCTGCGTTACTGAAGGCGTACCTGCGCCGACGCGGGCAGGCCAAACACGCGGTCGAAGAGCCAGGTGAAAACCACCGTGTAGACCAGGAAAAACAGCAGCAGGCCCAGGTTGGCCACCAGCGCCGCCCACCACGAGAGGCCCAGCCAGGCGGCCATCACAGGCACCAGGATCATCGCCAGCCCACCCTCGAAACCGATGCCGTGCGCCGCACGCCGCCACCGTGAACGGCCCTTGACCTCCTGCCGGGCTTCCCAGCGCTCGAAGAGGGCGTTGAACCCGTAGTTCCAGGCCAGCGCGATGCTCGACATGGTGAGCGTGAGCCCGAGCGACGACAGCGGCGCCTGGTCAAAAACGATCATGAGCACCGGCGCGACAAAGGCGACGGCAAAGGTTTCGTAGAGGACCGCCTGGACGATCCGGCGGGCGCGGGGGGCAAGATGAAGTGGCATGGTGAGGGCGCGATTGTGCCGCCTCCCGCAACCCTTGCCCGAACGCCCGCCCCCTCAAAACCTGGAAAGACCGCCCGTCAAGGTGCCACCAAACAACAGGGCATTCTCATTGCCGCCAAAGTGGTGATGCATTTGACCGCATGGGGTTTACGACACAAACATGTGCAAGCGTGATCGATTAAAGTGATTGAACACGAAAGACTTCCCGGTGAGGATCCGCTGCTGACCATGTTTTCCAGCCTGAAATTGCCCAACAACGAGATCGGACAGGCCCTGGCGGGTTTTCGGGGCGCTTTTCGCAGCGTGGGCGTGTTCAGCGCCATCATCAACCTGCTGATGCTGGTCCCGTCGCTCTACATGCTGCAGGTGTACGACCGCGTGCTCTCCAGCCGCAACGAGACGACGCTGATCATGCTCACCGTGATGGTGCTGGGCACCTACATGCTCATGAACGGGCTGGAGTTCGTGCGCAGCTTCGTGCTGATCCGCGTCGGTGCCCAGCTCGACATGAAGCTCAACAAGCGGGTGTACACCGCCTCCTTCGAGCAGAACCTCAAACGATCGGGGGGCAATGCCGGCCAGGCGCTGCAGGACCTGACAACCATCCGCCAGTTCGTCACCGGCAACTCCCTGTTCGCCTTTTTTGACGCGCCCTGGTTCCCGGTCTACCTGCTGGTCATCTTCCTGTTCGACTGGGTCCTTGGCGTGTTCGCCGTGGCGGGCACCCTCATTCTGGTCATCCTGGCCTACGTCAACGAGGTGGTGTCGCGCAAACCGCTGGCAGAAGCCAACGGCATGGCCGTCACTGCCGGCACGCTGGCCACCAACAACCTGCGCAACGCCGAGGTCATCCAGGCCATGGGCATGCTGCCCAACCTCATGTCGCGCTGGTTCAAGCTGCACGGCCGCTTCCTGCAACTGCAGGCCGAAGCCAGCGAAAAGGCCGGCATCGTCACCGCCACCAGCAAATTCGTGCGCATCTCGCTGCAATCGCTGATCCTGGGCCTGGGTGCCCTGCTGGCGCTCGAAAACCGCATCACCCCCGGGATGATGATCGTCGGCTCCATCCTCATGGGCCGCGCGCTGGCGCCGGTCGACCAGTTGATCACCGTCTGGAAGGGCTGGTCGTCCACCCGCAGCGCCTACCAACGTCTGAGCGAACTGCTGTCCAGCAACCCGGCGCGGCGCGAAGGCATGCCCCTGCCCAAGCCGCTGGGCAACCTGGCGCTGGAGTCGGTGACGGCCGTGCCGCCTGGCTCCAACGTGCCGGCCCTGCGCAACCTGAGTCTGACGATTTCAGCGGGCGACGTGGTGGGCGTGATCGGCCCGAGCGGATCGGGCAAGTCCACACTGGCACGGCTGCTGGTGGGTGTCTGGCCCGCCGCGGCCGGCAAAGTCCGGCTCGATGGCGCCGACGTCTACCTCTGGAACAAGGCCGAACTCGGCCCCCACATCGGCTACCTGCCCCAGGACATCGAGCTCTTTGGCGGCACCGTGGCCGAAAACATCGCCCGCTTTGGTGAGGTGGACTCCGACAAGGTGATCCAGGCCGCCCAGCGCGCGGGTGTGCACGACATGATCCTGCACTTCCCGCAGGGCTACGACACACCGCTCGGCGACGGCGGGGCCGGCCTCTCGGGCGGCCAGAAGCAGCGGCTCGGTCTGGCCCGCGCGATGTACGACGACCCGTCGCTGATCGTGCTGGATGAACCCAACTCCAACCTCGATGACACCGGCGAACAGGCCCTGCTCTCGGCCATCAACGACCTGCGCAAGCGCGGCAAGACCCTGATCCTCATCACCCACCGCACCAACGCGATCGGCATCACCAACAAGCTGCTGTTCCTGCGCGACGGTGTCCCCCAGATGTTTGGCCCGACCAAGCAGGTGCTCGCCGATCTGGCCAAGCTCAGTCAACAGGCTCAGCAAGGTGCCAATGGCGCTGCGCTGCCGCGTCCGGCGACGCCGCCTGGGGCCGCCGCCTCCCGGGCTCCAGCTGCGGCACCCTCCACCGCCCCATCTACCGACCACCCGGCTCCCACCGCCCCGACAGCGCCCACCGCAGGCGAAACCGCCTGAACCCGCTGCAGCAGACCCGAACGCTTCCAGAGTGAACACAAGATGACGACAGACGCCTTGGCCGTGACCGACGCCACCATCCGGCAGGAAGACGAAAACCCCGTCAAGACCGACGCCAGTTCCCATGCCCGTCTGGGCTGGTGGCTGGTGCTCGTGGGGCTGGGCAGCTTCCTGATCTGGGCGTTTTTTGCACCCCTCGACAAAGGCGTTCCCATGGGTGGCACCGTCACCGTGGCGGGCAACAAGAAGGCGGTGCAACACCTCACGGGCGGCACGGTTGAAGAAATCTTCGTGAAAGAGGGCGACACCGTCACCGCCGGACAAGCGCTGGTGCGCATGAACAGTGTGCAGGCCCGGGCCAACGCCGAAATCACCCGCATCCAGTTTCTGGCCGCGCGCATCACCGAAGCCCGACTGCTGGCCGAACGCGACGGGCGCCCCAGCCTGGTGTTTCCGCCCGACATCCAGGCCAGTGGCAGCGATCCGCGCGTGGCCACCACGCTCGCGGTGCAAAAGCAGCTCTTCGAGTCCCGCCAGGGCGCGCTGCGCAGCGATCTGGCCGCCACAGAGCAGAACATCTTTGGCCTGACAGCCTACGCCGCCGGGGTCGAAGAGTCGCGCCGGGGCAAACAGCTGCAGCTGCGGCTGCTCAAACAGCAGATCGACGGCATGGCCGACCTGGCCAAAGACGGCTACATGCCACGCAACCGTTTGCTGGAACTGGAACGCAATGCCGCCCAGATCGAAGCCTCCATCGCGGAAGACACGGGCAACCTGGGCCGCAACCAGAGCCAGGTCAGCGAACTGCGCCTGCGGGCCCTGCTGCGCCAGCAGGACTACCAGAAAGAAGTGCGCACCCAGCTGACCGAAATCCAGCAGCAGGTGGATGCGCTGCGCAACCGGCTGGAAGGGCTGGACTACGAACTGAACAACGCCGAAGTGAAAGCCCCGGTCGGCGGCATGGTGGCCGATGTCAGCATCTTCACCGAAGGCGGCGTGGTATCGCCCGGCTTTCGCATGATGGACATCGTTCCGCTCGACGAACCACTGGTCGTCGAGGGCCAAGTGCCGGTGCACCTGATCGATTCGGTGCACCCGAAGTTGCCGGTCGAACTGATCTTCTCGGCCTTCAACCAGAACACCACGCCACGCATCCCCGGCATCGTCACGCAGGTCTCGCCCGATCGCCTGGTGGACGAACAGACCGGCATGCCTTACTACCGCATGCGTGCCGAGGTCACGCCCGAAGGCCGCAAGATGCTGGCGGACCTGCAGGTCCGCCCGGGCATGCCGGTCGAACTGTTCGTGCGCACCGGCGAGCGAACCCTCATGAACTACCTGATGCGCCCCCTGCGCGACAACTTCCGCATGTCCATGACCGAGGAGTGAGCACCGTGGACGTCAACCCCATTCGCCCAAGCACCCGATCCGCACAGCGGCGGATGCGCCTGATCTGCCTGAGCGTGGCGCTGGCCTGGGTCGCCCCGGCCGGCGCCGAAGCGCTGGACCTGGCCCGTGCTTACGAGGCCGCACGCCTGAACGATCCCACCTTCCGCGCCGCGATCGCAGCGCTCGATGCCGGCAGGGAAGAAAAAATACTCGGACGGGCGCAACTGCTGCCCAGCATCGCCGCCACCTACACCACCAACCGGAACACCACGCGATCGACCCAGGGTCAGGTCACCGCATCCACCGAAGCCACCCAGACCAGCACGGCCACCAGCACCAGCACCATCACCAACGACCGGCTGCAGACAGCCAGCGCGTTCACGGGCCCGCTCTCCGGCCAGCCCCGGGAATCGCAACGCCGTGTCACGGATTCGGACACCGCCACCCAAACGGACAGCACCGGGCACTCGACCGTTGACGAAACCGAGATCGAAACCAACAAGTTCCGGGACACCACCACAGCCCTGCAGCTGCGCCAGCCCCTGATCAATTTCGGTGCCATGGCCGGCTACCGCCAGGGCAAGGCCCTGAGTGCTGCCAGCGAAGCCCGGTTCCGGAGCCAGCAGCAGGAGCTCATGGTCCGCGTGGCGGAGGTCTACGCGGGCGCCCTTTTTGCTGAAGAGAGCCGGCGGCTCGCACTCACCCAGCTCGTCACCCTGAACGAGCAACAGACCACCAACGAGCGCATGCTCTCCAGTGGCGAAGGCACCCAGACCGATGTGCTCGAAACCCGGGCCAAGCGCGCGCTCGCAGAGGCTCAACTCATCGAGGCCGAAGATGCGCTGCTGGTCGCCCGCAACCGCCTGATCGCGATGACCGGCGTGCGGGCGACCTCTTTTGCCCCCCTGAAAACCGACATCGTCACCACGTCGACCCTGGCCTCCACCCCTGAAGACTGGCACGGACTGGCCATGACGCAGAACGGTCTGCTGGAAGCCCTGCGCTACCAGGTCGAAGCGGCCCACCAGGAGGTCAACAAGGCTGAGAGCGGTCACTACCCCCGGCTGGACCTGGTGGCCTCCGTGAGGCGCGAGAACTTCCGCTCCAACGTCAACCCGATCTCGAACACCACCACGAGCGTCGGCGACTCCAGCAGCACGAGCACCACCACCGGCTCCACGTCCAGCGTGTCGACCGGCTCGGCCCCCCTCCTGAACGAGAGCTCCAACTCGAACTTCACCACCACCTCCAATTCCGCCGCGACCTCCAGCTCCCGGTTCAACGCCGAACAGAATCTCGCCACCCGTCGGCGGACCACCAACCATGTGGTGGGCGTGGAGCTCAACGTGCCGCTGTTTTCAGGTGGTGCCGTGTCGGCCAGAACCCGGCAGGTGGCGGCCCGCCTGATCCAGGCGCAGGCCGAGATGGACGCCCGCGTGGACGAGGTGTTGCTGGAACTGAACCGCCAGCTCCGTCTGCAGCAGTCCACCACCTTGCGCGTGCAGGCGCTGGAACAGGCCGTGGAATCCGGTCGCATCGCCGTCGACGCGACCATCAAGAGCACGGCCGCCGGGGTGCGCACCAACCTCGACGTGCTCAACGCCCGCGAGCGCCTGGTGACGGCCGAACGCGAGCTGGCAGACGCCCGTTACGCGCACCTGCTCGCCTTCCTGCGCTTGCGCTTCAACGCGGGCGTGCTCACCGAAGACGACCTGATGCAGCTGGCCGGTCGGTAGGCGCTGGACGCCAGCGCTCCCCCAGCAAAAAGGGCCCGCAGATGCGGGCCCTTTTTGCTGGAAGTGATACCCGACCGGGCTCAGGTTTCTTTGGAGATCTTGATGCTCGGAAATTTCGACGAGAAGTCCTTGGCCTGCTTCGCGATCTTGATCGCCACCTGGCGAGCCACCGACTTGTAGATCTCGGCAATCTCGCCATCGGGGTCGGACACCACCGTGGGCATGCCGCTGTCGGCCTGCACCCGGATCGACATGTTCAGCGGCAGTGCACCCAGGTAATCCATGCCGTACTCGGCCGCCATCTTCTTGCCACCGTCGGCACCAAAGATGTGTTCGGTGTGGCCGCAGTTCGGGCAGCAGTAGACCGCCATGTTCTCGACGATGCCGAGGATGGGCACGCCCACCTTTTCAAACATCTTGATGCCCTTGCGCGCGTCGAGCAGGGCAATGTCCTGCGGCGTGGTCACGATCACCGCGCCGGTGAGCGGCACGCGCTGGGAGAGCGTGAGCTGGATGTCGCCGGTGCCGGGAGGCATGTCGACGATCAGGTAGTCCAGGTCTTTCCAGTTGGTCTGGCGCAGCAGCTGCTCCAGCGCCTGCGTGGCCATGGGGCCGCGCCAGATCATGGCTTCGTCCTTGTCGACCAGGAAACCGATCGAGATCACCTGCACGCCGTAGTTCTCCAGCGGCTCCATGGTCTGGCCATCGACGCTTTCGGGCCGGCCTTCCACACCCATCATCATGGGCTGGCTGGGGCCGTAGATGTCTGCGTCCAGGATACCGACCTTGGCACCCTCGGCAGCCAGGGCCAGCGCCAGGTTGACCGCCGTGGTGCTCTTGCCCACACCACCCTTGCCCGAGGCCACGGCAATGATGTTTTTCACGCTGGGCAGCAGCTGCACGCCGCGCTGCACGGCGTGCGGAATGATCTTGCTGGTCATGTTGACCGACACGTTTTCCACACCGGCCACCGTCTTGGCGGCCGCGATCAAAGCGCGGCGCAAGGCCGGCATCTGGCTCTTGGCCGGGTAACCCAGCTCGACATCGAACGACACGTCACCGTATTGTTCGCTCAGGTTTTTCAGCGCCTTGGTGGACACGAAGTCCTTGCCCGTGTTCGGATCGGTCACCGCCTGCAGGGCGGTGAGCAGCGCTTGGGAGTCGACGGCCATGAAAAAAATCTCCGGTGTGGTGTATGTCTGGGTGTGCAGAAGCCGCCCGAAGTCTAACGCTCCGCCGGCAGGTCGGCCGGTGGTCGGGCATAGACACAGCGGGCGTGAGGACTTGGCCCCCATGGGCGCAGCCAGCCCGGCCCGCCTAAAATCAAGGGTTCCCCCGAAAGAAAGCCCCCTGCCATGAGCCCGCGTCGCCTGTTCGTCACCACCGCCCTGCCCTACGCCAACGGTCATTTCCACATCGGCCACATCATGGAGTACATCCAGGCCGACATCTGGGTGCGGTTCCAGCGCATGCAGGGCCACGAGGTGCACTTCGTCTGCGCCGACGACGCGCACGGCGCGCCGATCATGATTGCGGCCGAAAAGGCCGGCAAGACACCGCAGCAGTTCGTGGCCGACATCGCCGCCGGCCGCAAGCCCTACCTGGACGGGTTCCACATCGGCTTCGACAACTGGCACAGCACCGATGGCCCGGAAAACCACCAGCTCGCTCAAGACATCTACCGAGCGCTCAAGGCCAACGACCTGATCGAAACCCGCACCATCGAACAGTTCTTCGACCCCGAAAAGAACATGTTCCTGCCCGACCGCTTCATCAAGGGCGAGTGCCCCAAGTGCGGCGCGAAAGACCAGTACGGCGACAACTGTGAAAACTGCGGTGCCGTCTACGCGCCCACCGATCTGAAGAACCCCTACTCGGCTCTTTCGGGTGCGACACCGGTGCTGAAGAACTCGGAGCACTTCTTCTTCAAGCTGTCCGACCCGCGCTGCATGGCCTTTCTGGACCAGTGGACGCAGAGCGGCGCGGTGCAGCCCGAGGTGCTGAACAAGATCAGCGAATGGATCGAGCCCGGCGAAGACGGCAAACCCAAGATGGGCGACTGGGACATCAGCCGCGATGCGCCTTACTTCGGCATCGAGATCCCGGACGCACCGGGCAAGTACTTCTACGTCTGGCTGGACGCGCCGATCGGCTACCTCGCCTCGCTGAAGAACTACTTCGGCAAAACAGGGCGCGACTATGACGCCTTCATGGCCGACCCGACCACCGAGCAGTTCCACTTCATCGGCAAGGACATCATCACCTTCCACACCCTGTTCTGGCCCGCGATGCTGAAGTTCAGCGGCCGCAAGGTGCCCAACGCGGTGTTCGTGCACGGCTTCCTCACCATCAACAACGGCGAGAAGATGAGCAAGAGCCGCGGCACCGGCCTGAACCCGCTCAAATACCTGGAACTCGGCATGAACCCCGAGTGGCTGCGTTATTACCTGGCGGCCAAACTCAGCGGCAAGAACGAAGACGTGGACTTCAACCCCGAGGACTTCATGGCCCGGGTCAACAGCGACCTGGTGGGCAAGTTCATCAACATCGCCTCGCGTGCGGCGGGCTTCATCGCCAAACGCTTCGACGGCCAGCTGGGCGAAGTCTCGGCCGACGGCGATGCGCTGCTGGACCACCTGGAAGTGGCCGCCCCCAGCATCACCGAGCTCTACGCCGAGCGTGAATACGGCAAGGCGCTGCGCGAGATCATGCTGCTGGCCGACCGCGTGAACGCCTACGTGGACCAGAACAAACCCTGGGAACTGGCCAAGAAGGAAGGCATGGAAGGCCGGCTGCACGATGTGTGCACCACCTGCATCGAAGCCTTCCGCCTGCTCACGCTCTACCTCAAACCCGTGCTGCCCGCGCTGGCCAAAGACGTGGAAGCCTTCCTGAATACCGAGCCGATGGTGTTCGCCGACGCGAACCGCCTGCTCGGCGCGGGCCACCGCATCGGCGCCTACCAGCACCTGATGCAGCGCGTGGACGTGAAGCAGCTCGACGCCCTGTTTGAACCGCCGCCAGCCCCCGCCGTGGAACTGGTGGTGCCCGGCGGCGAACCGATCGCCGACACCATCTCGATCGACGACTTCAGCAAGATCGACCTGCGCATCGCGTTGATCGTCAACTGCGAAGCCGTGGAAGGTTCGACCAAGCTGCTGCGCCTCACGCTCGACGTGGGCGAGGGCAAAACCCGCAACGTCTTCAGTGGCATCGCCAGCGCCTACCAGCCTGAAGACCTGGTCGGCAAGCTCACCGTGATGGTGGCCAACCTGGCGCCGCGCAAGATGAAGTTCGGCGTCAGCGAAGGCATGGTGCTCGCCGCCAGCCACGCCGACGACAACGCCGAACCCGGCATCCACATCCTCAACCCCTGGCCGGGCGCCACGCCCGGCATGCGGGTGCGCTAAGAGGCTGAGCGCCCCCGCATGTTCGAACCGATCCGCGGCTTCACCAGCCTCAAGCGCACACCGCAGGCCGACCTGAAGCTCGGCACGGTGCTGGCCTTTGTGGCTGGCGCGACCAACGCGGGCGGTTTTCTGGCCGTGGGCCAGTACACCTCGCACATGACGGGCATGGTCTCTTCACTGGCCGACAACCTGGTGCTCGGCCAGTTCGTGCTGGCCGGCGCCGCACTGGCCGCGGTGCTGGCCTTTCTGCTGGGTGCCATGAGCACCGCCTGGCTGGTGAACTGGGGCATGCGTCTGCAGCTGCGCAGCGCCTACGGCCTGCCACTGCTGATCGAAGCGGCGTTGCTGCTGGTATTCGGCATCTTTGGCGCCGCCATGAGCCTGTGGCACACCGTGTTTTTGCCGGTCACGGTGGTGCTGCTCTGTTACATCATGGGCCTGCAGAACGCCGTGATCACCAAGATTTCGCAGGCGCGCATCCGCACCACGCACGTGACAGGTCTGGTCACCGACCTGGGCATCGAGCTGGGCAAGCTGCTGTACGTGAACCGCCACCCGGACATGCAACCGGTGCGCGCTGACCGCGAACGCCTGCGTGTGCATGCCCAGCTGGTGATCAGCTTCCTGGTGGGCGGCATCGCCGGTGCGCTCGGCTTCAAGCACCTCGGCTACATCAGCACCGTGCCGCTGGCGATCACGCTGCTGCTGCTGGTGATGCGCCCGGCGCTGGACGACTGGAAGCGGTTGCGCGCGGCCTGAACGGGCTCAGCGGCTGCGATCGAGATCCGGGTCGCGCACCGACATCGTGGAAACCACCCGCAGATCGGGGTTGAAGACCACCGTGAAAACCTTGGCGTCGCCCTCGTTCGGACCATCCCGGTAACGCCAGTCGTAGTGCGTCTCCTGCTTCAGCGCGTAAGGCGTGATCTTCATCGGCTTGCCCAGCAGGCGCCGCACCTGCTCCATCGGCATGCCGGGCTGGATGCGCTCGAAGTTGTGCGGTGCGAGCACCTGACGCAACGCGGCCATCTTGCCGTCGGCCCCGATGGTGATCTGGTAGTTCTGATACCCGGCGGGCTGCCGGTTGTACTCGTAGATCTGAGCCCCGTCGTCGCCCTCCCACACCGCCTCGGGCGCACCGAAACGCTCACGCACGTCTGCCTCGGTGGAGACCCCTTCCTCCAGCTCGCTGATGTTCTGCCGATCGCAGGCCGCGAGTCCCAGCAGGAGGCCCAGCGCGAAGGTCAGCGCAGCGAATCGGTGTGCCTGGCTTTTCATGTTCGTTGGCCTGTTGATGCCATTTGCGACGGAAAAATCAGTGTAAACCCCCATCCGGAAGCGTTCTGCCTGTAAGTTCCGGTCATCGTCGCCAAAGGTAACATTTGCACATGCTGAAAAACCTGCCTCCGCTGGCGCCGTTCCGTCCCCGGCTGCTGAACGACCTCAAGGGTTACAACGGCGAGAAACTGGTCAAGGACATGGGGGCCGGTGCCACCGTGGGCATCGTGGCGCTGCCACTGGCCATGGCGTTTGCCATCGCCAGCGGGCTCAAACCCGAGGCGGGTCTGTGGACCGCCATCATCGCGGGCTTCCTCATCTCGGCGCTGGGCGGCACCTCGGTGCAGATCGGCGGCCCGGCGGGCGCCTTCATCGTCATCGTCTACGGCATCGTTGAACGTTATGGCGTGGCCAACCTGCTGATCGCCACCGCCAGCGCGGGTGTGCTGCTGTTCCTGCTGGGCCTGTTCCGGCTGGGCAACCTGGTGCGCTACGTGCCGGTGAGTGTGGTGATCGGGTTCACCAACGGCATCGCGGTGCTGATCGGGCTGTCGCAGGTGCGTGACTGGCTCGGACTGGACATCGCCAAGATGCCGGGCGACTTCTTCGGACAGATCGGTGCGCTCAGCCAGCACCTGCACAGCTTCAACGCCTACGCCTTCGGCCTCGGCGCCCTCTGTGTGATCGGCCTGTTCATCTGGCCCCGCCTGTGGGCGGTGGATTCGCAGTTCCGCCGCCAGCTGGACCAGATCGACACCGTGAGCGCGCTCAAGGCCACCTCGCGCCTGCCCGCCCCGGTGGTGGCGCTGGTCACGCTCTCGCTGCTGGCCTGGGCCCTGAGCATGCCGGTCGAGACGATCGGCTCCCGCTTCGGCGGCATCCCGCAAGGTGTGCCGGCCTTCGAGCTGCCCGATTTTTCCTGGGAAACCGTGCGCCTGCTGGTCACGCCCACCCTCACCATCGCCATCCTCGGCGCCATCGAGTCGTTGCTGTGCGCCCGCGTGGCCGACCAGCTGAGCGACACCCCCAAGCACGATCCCAACCAGGAACTCATGGCGCAAGGCGTGGCCAACGTGGTGGTGCCCTTCTTCGGCGGCATGCCCGCCACCGGCACCATCGCCCGCACCGTGACCAATATCCGCTCGGGCGCGGTGTCGCCCGTCGCGGGCATCGTGCACTCCGCCACCCTGGCCGCGGTGGTGCTGATCGCCGCGCCGCTGGCGGCGCACATTCCGCTCGCGGTGCTGGCCGGCGTGCTGCTGTTCGTGGCCTGGAACATGGGTGAATGGCGCGAGTTCGGCCGACTCAAGCAGTTCACCAACCACTACCGGCTGATGATGGTGTCCACCTTCCTGGTGACCATCATTTTTGACCTGACGGTGGCGGTGGAGCTCGGCCTGGTGATGGCCTGCTTCCTCTTCGTGCGCCGCCAGAGCGACATCTTCCGGGCCGATCCGTTGGCCAGCAACGAACACCAGCTCACCTACCGCCTCTACGGCTCGCTGTTCTTCGGCGCTGTGGCCAAGATCGACCCGATCGTGAACGCCGTGGAGCAAGGCCCCGCCGGCCTGAACGTGATGCTCGACGCCACCCAGCTGATCTCGCTCGACACCACCGGGCTCGACGCCCTGGAACAACTGCACAAGGCGGTGGCAAAGCGCGGCGGGCACCTGGGCATGGTGGGCGTGAACCCCCAACCGCGATCGCTGATCGAGCGCTCGGGTTTTGCCGCCCACCTGCACACCTTCCACTGAAGGTCTCAGCCGCAGGGTGACCGCCATGACCGCTCAAACCCTGCCGCACGACCAGTCCATCGCAGCGCGCATCCACGGGTTGTTCGGCCTGGTCGAACGCCACGCCCGGGAGTACGCCAGCCCCGAAGCCCCGCTGTCCCGGCAGGGCCATTCGTCGGTGCCCGATGAAGCATCGGTGTGTACCGTGCCCGCGCGGTGCTCAAATCGCGCTTCATGGCCCGGTTTGCCGCCGACGTGGTGCGCGAATCCCATCCGGACCTGGCGTCCCGGATAACGGTGCACCAGACGGTGCTCAACAGGCACAGCCGGGCGGTGGAAACCCTGGACCGCTAAAATCGCCGGTCCAGCCCAAACCCACCGACGAACACCATGTCCTTCTTCGCCCGCCCGCACTACTCGTCTGACGCGACACAGTTCCTCGACAAGCTCAAGGCCGACAAGCCGCAGCTGGAGCAGGAGCAGCGCGAGGGCCGTTCGCTGCTGTGGGACAAGCAGATCGACCGCGACTTCCAGTCCCAGGCCACCGCCTCGACCGTGCCCCAGCAGCCCTACGTGTACCAGACCGGTTCCGATCACACCTGAGCGCTGATCGCGCCCGCGGGTCCCACCCCATGAGCAACGAGGCCAGCACACTCGAAGCAGCCCCCGAAGGGCTCGACGCGATGATGCCCGCTGTGGTGGACCAGGTGGCGCTGGCCCGCCTGTACGGTGAACCGCTGTTCACCATGCCGCGCGACCTGTACATCCCGCCGGACGCGCTGCAGGTCTTCCTCGAAGCCTTTGAAGGCCCGCTGGATCTGCTGCTCTACCTGATCCGCAAGCAGAACTTCAACATCCTCGACATCCCGATGGCGGCGGTGACGCGCCAGTACCTCAGCTACGTGGACGAGATCCGCGCCAGCAACCTGGAGCTGGCGGCCGAATACCTGCTGATGGCGGCGATGCTGATCGAGATCAAGTCGCGCATGCTGCTGCCGCCCAAAAAGACGGCCGAAGGCGAAGAAGCCGAGGACCCGCGCGCCGAGCTGGTGCGCCGCCTGCTCGAATACGAGCAGATGAAACTGGCCGGCCAGCGGCTGGCCGAGATGCCGCAGTACGGCCGCGACTTCCTGCGGGCGCAGGTTTTTGTCGAGCAGGCGCTGGCACCGCGTTTCCCGGACGTGGCTGTGCTCGACCTGCAAAGCGCCTGGCGCGACATCCTCAAACGCGCCAAGCTGGTCCAGCACCACAAGATCAGCCGCGAAGAGCTTTCGGTGCGCGAACACATGAGCATCGTGCTGCGCCGCCTGCAGGGCAAGAAGTTCGTCGAATTCGGCGAACTTTTCGACCCGTCCAGGGGACAGCAGGTGCTGGTGGTGACCTTCATTGCCATGCTCGAGCTGGCCAAGGAAACCCTGATCGAACTCACCCAGGCCGAGGCCTTTGCCCCGATTTATGTGCGCCTGGCCTACACCCCCACACCATGAGCCGCCCTGCTCCGCCGCTTCCCGGGTCGCTGACCCTGAAGACCGGCAGCAGCCCGGGCGTGGCTCTTTGATCGCTCCCTCATGACCACCACCCATTCGTTCGACGTCATCATCATCGGCAGCGGTCTCGCGGGCCTCACGGCCGCCCTGCGCCTGGCGCCCACCCACCGCGTGGCGGTGGTGACCAAACGCGGCATCTCCGACGGCTCCAGCAACTGGGCCCAGGGCGGCATCGCCGCCGTGCTGGCCGAAGGCGACAGCTACGCCTCGCACGTGGACGACACGCTGGTCGCCGGTGCGGGCCTGTGCGATCTCGAAGCCACCCGCTTCACGGTGGAAAACGCACCGGCCGCCATCGCCTGGCTGCAGGAACTGGGCGTGCCCTTCTCCACCGAGAACGGCGCCCTGCACCTCACCCGCGAGGGGGGCCACACCCACCGGCGCATCGTTCACGCCACCGACGCCACCGGCGCGGCCGTGCAGACCACGTTGAGCGAGCTCGCCCGTTCGACACCCGGTATCACGTTCTTCGAGAACCACATGCTGGTCGACCTGATCACCGACAGCAAGCTGCCCGGCCACGAGCCGGGTGCTGCAGCCTTGCGCTGCCACGGTGCCTATGTGCTCGATGTGGACCGTGACGAGGTCGAAACCTTCAGCGCGCCGCACACCATCCTGGCCACCGGCGGCGCAGGCAAGGTCTACCTGTACACCACCAACCCCGACACCGCCACCGGTGACGGCATCGCGGCCGCCTGGCGCGCCGGCTGCCGCGTGGGCAACATGGAATTCATCCAGTTCCACCCCACCTGCCTGTACCACCCCAACGTCAAGAACTTCCTGATCACAGAGGCTGTGCGGGGTGAAGGCGGTCAACTCAAGCTGCCCCCCCATCTGGGCAGCCACCGCTTCATGCCCGACCACGATCCGCGTGCCGAACTGGCACCGCGCGACGTGGTGGCCCGGGCCATCGACTTCGAGATGAAGAAACACGGCCTGGACTGCGTGCACCTGGACATCTCGCACCACAGCCCCGAGTTCCTGCAGGAACACTTCCCGAACATCCTGGCGCGCTGCGCCGAACTCGGCATCGACATCACCCGTGAACCGATCCCTGTCGTGCCGGCCGCGCACTACACCTGCGGTGGTGTCGTCACCGATCTTGAAGGTCACACCGACCTCAGCGGCCTGTACGCCGTGGGTGAAACCACCTGCACCGGCCTGCACGGCGCCAACCGCCTGGCCAGCAACTCGCTGGTGGAATGCATGGTGTTCGCCCAGGCAGCCGTGGGCGCGATACGGGCGGCCGACGCACCGCAGCCTCCCGAACTGCCGCAGTGGGACGAAAGCCGCGTCACCGACGCCGACGAACAGGTGGTGATTTCCCACAACTGGGACGAACTGCGCCGTTTCATGTGGGACTACGTCGGCATCGTGCGCACCGACAAGCGCCTGGAGCGTGCAGCGCACCGCATCACGCTGCTGCAACGCGAAATCCACGAGTTCTATTCGCAGTTCCACGTCACCCGCGACCTGCTCGAACTGCGCAATCTGGTGCAGGTGGCCGACCTGATCGTCATGTCGGCCATGCTGCGGCACGAAAGCCGCGGCCTGCACTTCAGCCGCGACTACCCCGATCTGCTGCCCGAAGCCAAGCCGACCATCCTTGTGCCCCCCGCCCGCTGAACGCGCAGGTCCAGGCGGCTTTCGGGCCCGCACGCCCCCTCCTGGGGCTCCCGTAGCACCAGCGCCGACCACGATATGGTTCTCGCGCTAAAGTACTGGGATGCCAACCGCCGCCGATCCGGTCATCGTCAAACCCGCTACTGGCCAGGCCAGCCCTGCGGCCAGTGCGGCTGCGGCCAGCTTTGCCGCACTGGTCGGCAAGCTGGATTACCTGAGCGCGGGCGAGATCGAAAACGTGCGTCAGGCCTACCGTTTTGCCGATGAAGCCCACCTGGGCCAGATGCGCAAGAACGGCGACCCTTACATCACCCACCCGATCGCCGTCGCTGCCCAGTGCGCCGAATGGAAGCTCGACGCCCAGGCCCTGATGGCCGCGCTGATGCACGACGCCATCGAAGACTGCGGCGTCACCAAACAGGATCTGGTGGAACGGTTTGGCGCTCCGGTGGCCGACCTGGTCGATGGACTGACCAAGCTCGAAAAGCTGGAGTTCGACACCCGGGAACAGAACCAGGCCGAGTCGTTTCGCAAGATGCTGCTGGCCATGGCCAAGGATGTGCGCGTCATCCTGATCAAGCTGGCCGACCGCACCCACAACATGCGCACCATGGGCGACATGCCACGCAGCAAGTGGAAGCGCATCAGCAGCGAAACGCTGGAGATCTACGCCCCGATCGCGCACCGCCTGGGCCTGAACTTCACCTACCGCGAGCTGCAGGACCTCGCTTTCCGCTTCCTGAACCCCTGGCGCTACGAAGTCCTGTCCAAGGCGCTGAACAAATCGCGCAACCGCCGCAAAGACCTGATCGCCCGCGTCCAGGGCGAGGTGGACACCGCGTTCCGGCAATTTGGCCTCTCCGTGCGCATCATGGGTCGCGAGAAGACGCTCTATTCCGTCTACCGCAAGATGGACAGCAAGCACCTGTCGTTCTCGCAGGTGACCGACATCTACGGTTTTCGCATCGTCGTGCCCGAGCTCTCCGATTGCTACACCGCCATGGGGGTGTTGCACCAGCTCTACAAGCCCTTGCCCGGCAAGTTCCGCGACTACGTCGCCATTCCCAAGGTCAATGGTTACCAGTCGCTGCACACCACACTGATCGGCCCCTTCGGCACCAACATCGAGTTCCAGCTGCGCACCCACGCCATGGACGTGGTGGCCGAGTCCGGCGTGGCGGCGCACTGGCTCTACAAGGCCAGCGAGCCCAACAGCGACACCTCGCAACACTTGGGCACGCAGTGGCTGCAGTCGCTGCTGGACATCCAGCAGGAAACCCACGACGCCAGCGAGTTCTGGGACCACATCAAGATCGACCTGTTCCCCGACGCGGTCTACGTGTTCACCCCCAAGAGCAAGATCATGGCGCTGCCGCGCGGTGCCACCGTGATGGACTTCGCCTACGCGATCCACAGCGGCGTGGGCAACCGGGCTGTGGCCGTCCGGATCAATGGCGAACAGCGGCCCTTGCGCACCGAACTGAACAACGGGGACATCGTCGAAATCATCACCAGCGACAGCGCGGAGCCCAATCCAGCCTGGCTCTCGTTCGTGAAGACCGGGCGCGCGCGCTCCAAGATCCGCCACCACCTCAAGACACTGGCGCAGGAAAAATCGAACGAACTGGGCGAACGCATGCTGGGTCAGGCCCTGCGCTCCGAAGGCATCGCACCCCTGCCGACCGAAGACGGCCCCTACAAGGCCACCTGGGAAAAGCTGCTGCGCTTCACCGGCAACAAGACGCGCAGTGAACTGTTGTCGGACATCGGCATGGGCAAGCGCATCGCCAGCATGGTGGGCAAGAAGCTCGCGGTGCTGCTGGCAGAAACCGGGCTCAAGCCCGACGCCTTGCTGATCAGCACCGAACGCTACGCCAGCGGAGAAGACGAATCGGTCTCCCAGGGCGTGGTCAGCCTGGACGGCAGCGAAGGCCTGTCAGTGCAATACGCCCCATGCTGCAAGCCCATTCCGGGGGACCGCATCGTGGGCTATCTGGGACGCGGCGAAGGCCTGACGGTGCACGCCGAAGACTGCCCCACGGGCAAACGCCTGCTCGCACGCGACAGCGAGCGTTTCCTGCAGGTGGAGTGGGCCGACGAACCGGTGCGCCCGTTCGAAACCATGGTGCTCGTCACCGTGACCAACGGCAAAGGCGTGCTGGCGCGCGTGGCTTCGGCCATCGCCGCGGCCGAAGCCGACATCACCCACGTGGACATGGGCGACGAACCCGCCCAGACCGCCACCGACATCCGGTTCTCGATTTCGGTGCGCGACCGCCAGCACCTGGCCGAGGTGCTGCGCAGCCTCAAACGCACCACCTCGGTCCTCAAGGCCCAGCGTTTCAAGCCCTGACAACCCCGCTGGGCTCAGGGTGCCGCCGGGTATTCCACCGACAGGATCTCCAGTTCCTGCACCCCGCCCGGCACGACCAGACGCACCACGTCGCCCACACGGGCCTTGAGCAGGGCCCGCGCCACCGGTGAAACCCAGCTGATCTGGCCCTGGGCGCTGTCGGCCTCATCCACACCCAGGATGGTGACGGTGGTTTCAGCGCCGGTCCCGTCGGCATAGCAGACCGTGGCGCCAAAAAACACCTGTTCACCCCCGTGGTGCATCGACGAGTCGACCACCTCGGCGATCTCCAGGCGCTGGGTCAGAAAGCGGATGCGGCGGTCGATCTCGCGCAGGCGCTTCTTGCCATAGAGGTAATCGCCGTTTTCGGAGCGGTCGCCGTTGCTGGCCGCCCAGTGCACGATCTCAACGATCCGGGGGCGCTCGTCGTCGATCAGGGTGAACAGTTCGCTGCGCAGCCGCTCGTAGCCTGTGCGCGTGATGTAGTTGATACCGCTGGGTGCCGGGGCTGGAGCCGGCAGGTCGTCACCGTCCTGGGAATCGGACTCGCGGGTGAAAGCCTTGCTCATGAATGCGGGGCTCCTGGTCGATGGGTGCGACAGAAACGAAAAAGCCTGCAGCTTTTGGCTGCAGGCTTTCCATTTGGTGCGGCTGGCAGGAATTGAACCCACGACCCCTTGGTTCGTAGCCAAGTACTCTATCCAGCTGAGCTACAGCCGCTAAGCTTTGAATTATAGCACGGGTTTTTTGGTAGGCCGTGTTGGACTTGAACCAACGACCAAAGGATTATGAGTCCTCTGCTCTAACCAACTGAGCTAACGGCCCACAAGGCGACGATTGTAGGGGCTGGCCACCAGCTTCAGCCGGGCTTGCCATGGCTCAGGGCGTTGCTCACCAGCTTGGCCGTCACGTCGACGATCTGGATCATGCGGTCGTAGGGCATGCGCTGGGGTCCGATCACACCCAGCGTGCCCACCACCTGGCCATCCACCTCGTAGGGTGCTGTCACCACCGACAGCGCTTCGAACGGCACCACCTGGCTCTCGCCACCGATGTAGATGCGCACCCCGTCGGCCTGCGCCGAGACGTCGAGCAGGCGGATGAGTTGCGTCTTCTGCTCGAACAGGTCGAACATGCGCCGCAGATTGCCCATGTCGCTGGAAAACTCGCTCACCGACAGCAGGTTCCGCTCACCAGACACCACCACTTCGTCCTGCTCTCCCTTGGCGTCCTCACCGATGTCCACCGCGGCCTGCATGAGCGAAGCGATCTCGCCCCGCAGGGCATCCACTTCCACCTTCAGGCGCGACCGCACCTCTTCCATCGTCAGCCCCGAGTAGTGGGCGTTGAGAAAGTTGGCCGCCTCCTGCAACTGGGTCTGGCTGAAGTTCACCTGGGTGTGGATGATGCGGTTCTGCACATCGCCATCGGGCGACACCAGGATCACCAGCACGCGGCGTTCGGACAGGCTCAGAAATTCGATGTGCCGGAACACCGAGGCGCGCCGCGGCGCCATAACGACGCCCACAAAGTGCGACAGGCTGGACAGCATCTGGGCCGCGTTGCTGATGACGCGCTGGGGCTGCCCGGCTTCGATGCCGTGCGTCCCCATGTCGCTCACCGGGGAGAACCCTTCCCGCCGCACCGTGAGCATCGTGTCGACAAAAAGCCGGTAGCCCCGCGCCGTGGGAATGCGGCCCGCCGAGGTGTGCGGACTCGCGATGAGACCCAGTTCTTCCAGGTCGCTCATGACGTTGCGGATGGTGGCCGGCGAAAGCTCCAGCCCCGCGGCCTTGGCCAGCGTGCGCGACCCCACGGGCTGCCCGTCGGCGATGTATCGCTCGACGAGAGCCTTGAGCAGCAGTTTGGCGCGGTCATCCAGCATGCAGCCATTCTAAGGATGCGCAGCGACCCAACACGGTCCGGTGCGTTTTGTACACAACAACTGTATTCACTGGCACACGAATTGCTGAAAGCAACGAAAGGCCATCTGCAGCGCCATTTCGTGCACCAAGGGTTTCCAAACGCCCTTCGCTGGTGCAGCAAGCAGATGGCTTTTGACGTGTTCCCAACCTGTTGCTCATCTGGAGAAAAATCTCATGCAATCTGCTTTCAAACATCTGGCCCTCGGCTCGGCCATTTTCCTGACCGCACTCGGTGCACAGGCCCAGAGCTCGGTGTCGGTCTACGGCCTGCTCGACCTCAGCATGGGCACGACCAAGGCCCCGGGTGGCTCCTCGGTCAAGTCTGTTGACAGCGGCAAGATGACCACCAGCTATTTCGGTTTTGGTGGTAAGGAAGATCTGGGCGGCGGTCTGTCGGCGGTGTTCAAGCTGGAGAGCTTCATGCGCGCCACCACCGGTGCCCAGGGCCGCTTCGACGGCGACACCGCTTTCGCGCGCTCCGCCAACGTCGGCCTGTCCCACAAGGACTACGGCACGATGACCTTCGGGCGCAACACCACCGCGCTGTTCGTGTCCACGCTGATGTACAACGCCTTCGGCGACTCCTTCGGCTACTCCCCCAGCATCCGCCATTACTTCACCAGCAGCACCACCACCGGTGACACCGGCTGGAGCGACTCCTTTGCCTATGCCAGCCCGACCTTCGGCGGCGTGCGTTTCGGCCTCGCCGGTGCCAACAAGAACAGCGGCTCCACCGTCAGCAACGGCGGCAACTGGAGCGCCAACCTGGGCTACGGTGCAGGCCCCGCGTCGGCCTCGCTCGTGGTCCAGCGTGTGAAGAAAGACGGCGCCATCCCGGTGGCCGACACCCGCACCACCCAGCTCGGCGGCTCCTACGACTTCGGCGTGGTCAAGGCCTTTGCCCAGTACGGAGAAGTCGAAAACCTGAGCACGCCCAACACCTACAAGATCAGCGGCCTGGGCGCGCGCTTTCCCATCGGCGCCGGCGCGCTGCTGGCGCAGTGGGGTCAGATCAGCCCCGAGAGCGGCGCGGAGCGCAAGACCCTGTCGCTGGGTTATGTGCACACGTTGTCCAAGCGGACCGAGCTGTACGCCGTGGGCATGACCGACAAGGTCGAAGGCCTGTCCAGCGGCTCGGGCTACTCGCTGGGCATCCGCCACCGCTTCTGAGTCGGGTCGCTGCACAGCGCCTGAAAACAAGGGTTTTCAGGCGCTGTCTGCCTGTGCGGCTATGTTGTAATTTGCGCATGAGCCTGCACCCCGATACCCGTTCTGCGCCTGCCTCGGTCGCGCCGAACCTGCGTTTTTCGCACGTGGCCATCATTGGAAAATACCAGGCTCCCGGTTCGCGCGACGTGGTGGACGAAGTCGCCCACTTCCTGCACGACGAAGGCTGCGATGTCTCGCTGGAGCGCGATACCGCGCTCAACACCGGCCTGCGGCAATACCCCGCACTGGACGTGCCCGCCATCGGTCAGGCCTGTGATCTCGCGCTGGTGGTCGGCGGCGACGGCACCATGCTGGGCATCGGTCGACAGCTCGCACGCTATGGCGTTCCGCTGGTGGGCATCAACCAGGGCCGTCTGGGCTTCATCACCGACATCCCCTTCGGCAGCTACCGAGAAAAGCTGCACGCCATCCTGCACGGCGCATACGAAGAAGACCCCCGCGCCCTGATGGCCGCCAGCGTCTGGCGCGACGGTCGCTGCGTGTTCGAGGCCACCGCACTCAACGACGTGGTGGTCAACCGCGGTGGCGTGGCCAGCATGATCGAGCTGCGCGTGGAAGTGGACGGCCATTTCGTGGCCAACCAGCGCGCCGACGGCCTGATCATCGCCACCTCCACTGGCTCCACCGCCTACTCCCTGTCGGCCGGCGGCCCCCTGCTGCACCCGGCCATCGGCGGCTGGGTGATGGTGCCGATCGCCCCGCACACGCTGTCCAACCGCCCCATCGTGTTGCCGGCGCACTGCGAAGTGGCGGTCGAGATCGTGTCGGGCAAAGACGCCAGCGCCAATTTCGACATGCAATCCCTCACCAGCCTGCTGCACGGTGACCGCATCGTGGTCCGGCGCTCCGAGCACACCCTGCGCCTGCTGCACCCTGCGGGCTGGAGCTACTTCGACACGCTGCGCAAGAAACTGCACTGGAACGAAGGCGGCTGAAATACCGGTCAAAATACGACCGCTTCATCCACCGTTGTTCCTCTCCATTTCATGCCATGAGCCTCAGACGCATCGTTTTGCGCGACTTCGTCATCGTGCAGTCGCTGGACCTGGAACTGAACCCGGGCTTTTGCGTGCTCACGGGGGAGACCGGCGCCGGCAAGTCCATCCTGATCGACGCCCTGCAGCTGGCCCTGGGTGCGCGGGCCGACAGCGGCGTGGTGCGAGAGGGTGCCTCGCGGTGCGAGATTGCTGCTGAATTTGATCTGCCGCCCCATCTCGCGCCCTGGCTGGACGAGCAAGGCTTCACCCGGGAAGACAGCCTGCTGGTGCGACGCACCGTGGACACCGATGGCCGCAGCCGCGCCTGGATCAACGGCAGCGCCGCCACCATGGCGCAGCTCAAGACCCTGGCGAACGACCTCGTGGACATCCATGGCCAGCACGCCTGGCAAAGCCTGACCCGGTCCGATGCTGTGCGGGCCCTGCTCGACGGTTATGCCGGCATCGACACCACGGCCGCCACCCAGGCCTGGACCCAGTGGCGGTTGCGCCGCAAGGCGCTGGAGACGGCCACCGAACGCCAGAGCACCCTGCAGCAGGAGAGTGAACGGCTGGCCTGGCAGATCGCCGAACTCGACAAGCTCCAGCCCGCGGCGGGCGAGTGGGAAGAACTCAACAGCCAGCACAGCCGCCTGGCCAATGCGCAGGCCTTGCTGGACGCGGCCAACGCGGCCACGCTGGCGCTGGAAGAAGAAGAGTCCAGTGCCGCAGCGTTGATCCACCGAGCGCTTTCAGCCTTGCAGGCCCAGGCCGGCATCGAACCGCAGTTCAGCGCGCCGGTGGAAGCACTGGAAGCCGCCCTCGCCCAGGTGCAAGACACCGTGCACAGCCTGCACCAGTACAGCCGCCGCACCGACCTGGACCCCGCCAGCCTGGCCGTGCTGGACGAACGGCTGGGGCTCTGGATGTCGCTCGCCCGGCGCTACCGCCGGCCACCCGAAGAACTGGCCGCGCTGCATGCGCAGTGGAAGTCGGACCTTGCGGGCGTGGACCAGGCCCTGGATCTGGCCGCCCTGAACGCGGCCGAGCGCGGTGCCTGGCAGGCTTTCGCCGCCGAACTGCAGACACTGAGCAAACGGCGTCAGCAGGCTGCCCCCAAACTCTCCAAAGCGGTCACCGAAACCATGCAGACCCTGGGCTTGCAGGGCGGCCGCTTCGAGGTGGCGCTGCAAAAGCTCGACGAGCCCCAGGCCCACGGCTGGGAACAGGTGGAATTTCTGGTGGCGGGCCACGCAGGCGTGAGCCCGCGCCCGGTGGGCAAGGTGGCATCGGGTGGCGAGCTCTCGCGCATCGCGCTCGCCATCTCGGTCGTCACCAGCCAGCTGGGCCAGGCGCCCACCTTGATTTTTGACGAAGTGGACTCCGGCATCGGTGGCACCGTCGCCCACACCGTGGGCCAGTTGCTGCGCCAGCTGGGCCATGACCGCCAGGTGCTCGCCGTGACCCACCTGCCCCAGGTCGCCGCCTGCGCCGACCACCACCTGCTGGTGAGCAAACAACTGCAGGGCCAGCAGACCCTGAGCACGGTCGCCCCCATCACCCGCGATCACCGGGTGGTGGAGCTCGCGCGCATGCTGGGCGGCAGCGAACGCTCCGAAGTTTCGCTCGCCCACGCCCGCGAGTTGCTCACCCCATGATTGCCACCGTACGCCCGCCCACCGCAGAACCCGCCGAAGCGCCCCTCGTGATCGAGTTGGTGCTGATCACCGGCATGTCGGGATCGGGCAAGTCGATCGCGCTGACCGCACTGGAAGACCTGGGCTTTTATTGCGTGGACAACCTGCCGCCCGAGTTGCTGGTCCCGTTCATCGCGCTGGAGCAAAGTCACCGGGCCAGCAAGGTCGCCATCGCCATGGATGTGCGCAGCGCGGCCTCGCTGCCGGGACTGCCTGACCGGCTGGAACAAATCAAGAACCAGGCCGGACAGGACGTGCACCTGCGCACCGTGTTCCTGGACGCGACCACCGACACCCTGGTGAGGCGTTTCTCCGAAACCAGGCGCCTGCATCCGCTCTCGCTCAAACAGACCGACGACCAGTACCGCGCGCTCACCGACGCCATCGAACACGAACGCGAACTGCTGTCCGAGCTGCGCGAACGTGCACTGGTGCTCGACACCAGCCTCATCCGGCCGGCCCAGCTGCGCAGCCACATCAAGGACCTGCTGGGCACGGGGCAAGCCCCGCTCACCCTGGTCTTCGAATCCTTCGCGTTCAAACGGGGCGTACCGATGGACGCCGACTTTGTCTTCGACGTGCGCATGCTGCCCAACCCGCACTACGAACCCGAGCTCAAGCCGCTGACCGGGCGCGACGAACCGGTGGCGCGCTACCTGGCCGAACAGGCCGAGGTGCAGACCATGGAACAGCAGATCGGCGCATTCCTGCGCCACTGGCTGCCCCACATGCTGAGAGACCACCGCAGTTATGTCACCGTGGCCATCGGTTGCACGGGCGGGCAGCACCGCTCGGTGTATCTGGTCGAACGTCTGGCGCAGGTTTTTGCGACCGACTGGGCCACCCGCTTGCGCCATCGCGAGATCGATGGCTGGCCAGCTCCCGCGAGGTCCGCAACGCCCGAAGCGAAGACGCGCCAGACCTGAACGCGCGTTGGTTCAGTCGGGCAATTGCACCAGCAACTGCCGCACGGGCGCCGGCAGACCCAGCGCGTCGATCCCCCCCAACGCCACCCAGCGCCCGTCGGCACCCGCGGGCGACACCATTGGTGGCAGGTCCAGCAGCAGCGGGTGCAGGCGCAGTTCACGGTGCGTGAGGCTGTGGGCCACCGGCGACAGGGCCCGCATGCGGGCGGTGTTCGGGGGCAGCGTCGTCAGGGCCGAGGCTTCGTCGGCAAACACAGGCGTGCAAAACAGTCCGGCCCAGATGCCCTGGTTCGGACGCCGTTCCAGCCAGACCCGCTGTGTCCCGTCGTCCGACGGTGAACGCAGCACCAGCAGCCACCAGCTTTCGTGTCGCCGCTTGAGGGTCCGGGTCTTGACGGGATAGCGGCTGGCCGTGCCGTCCTGGCCCGACCGGCACAGGGCCAGCACCGGGCACGCCGCACACGACGGCCGGCTGCGCGAACACAGTGTGGCGCCCAGATCCATCAGCCCTTGCGTGTAGGCCACCATGTCGCCCGCTGCGGGTTGCTCAGGCAACAGGGTCTGCGCGATCTCCCACAGACGGCGCTGCTGCGCCGCCTGCGCCAGATCACCGTCAAACGCCAGCAGGCGCGTGAGTACGCGCCGCACATTGCCATCCAGAATCGACACCCGCTCGCCATGGCAGAACGCGGCAATGGCTGCCGCCGTCGACGCGCCAATGCCCGGGAGGGTCTGCAGCTCGCCGGACGTTGACGGGAAAATCCCCGCGTGCTGCGCCACCACCACCTGGGCGCAGCGGTGCAGGTTGCGCGCCCGGCTGTAGTAACCCAGGCCACTCCAGAGCGCCATCACCTCATCGGGTGTTGCACTGGCCAGTGCCTGCACATCCGGGAACCGAGACAGGAAGCGCGGGTAGTAGTCCAACACAGTGCTGACCTGCGTCTGTTGCAACATCACTTCGGACAGCCACACGCGGTAGGGATCGTGCGTGCCCTGCCAGGGCAGCCCGTGGCGCCCGCTGTGGCGCTGCCAATGCATCAGCACCTTCGCAAACCCGATGGGCAGGACGGCACCGGCAACCGCGGGCGCCCCGCCTTCCCGCCCTGCGCTCATCCGAGTACCTTCGCCCTGCGGGCTGCGGTGCGAGCTTGCTTGGGAACGGCCCGGCGCAACGCTCATGCCGCAATGGCTTCGGCTTCGGGCTCGGCGAGCAGGTGGTTGGTCAGTTCGGCCAGCTTGGCGTCGGTCAGGTTCAGCTGGCTCTGCTGGCTCTGCAACTCTCGGATGCGCTCATCCAGCCCGCCCGCTGCCTGCTGGATGCGCGAGACGGCTTCGATGCGGCGGGTGAAGTTGCGCCGACGCTCGCGCAGTTGCGCATCAAGCTGGGCCGCGGCCGACTTGTTCCAGAGCTCCACTTCGTTGACCGCGGTGTCGTACACCACGCGCAGACGGCTCATGAGCGCGCGCGCCAGCCGCTCTGCGAATTCCGGTTGCGCCAACCGCAAGGCGTTGCCCAGGCTCAGGTATTGCAGGTGGCTTTTTTCGATCAGCGCGAGGTCTTTGTGGTA
>Ga0209066_10001407_pt1 | contig 31861 bp, 20 predicted proteins | sample All_14_2_FD_187198 | JGI IMG/M metagenome (GOLD analysis project Ga0209066, IMG submission 187198) | Freshwater microbial communities in response to fracking from Pennsylvania, USA - Allegheny Zone_MetaG_DW_15 (SPAdes) (version 2) ... | reverse complement strand
CAAAAATCGATCCCTTCTACTCCCACTGAAGTTAACGAGCCTCTTGTTTCTACGGTATCCTATGACAATCCCCAAAAGACGAATGGCAATTCAACAGCACTCGATAGTGACTTCGAGGGTCGCGGCCTGATTATAGTCAGAGAGCTTAGAGTTAGAGTTGTAACCATAATGACCGATAGACTCTCCGTTTGCCTCGATAATCATGATGAAGTGAATTCAGAGTTTAAGGATCCATTTGAGGTAACATGGATTAATGGAACCGATCATTCTCCTTTTAACTCTATTTCTAAAGAGATATGGACTGGTGCCGTTCTAAACCTTGTTAATGTCAGGCAAAGTAAAGGGAATGGCTATCTGGTTGATTATTTTGTTATCGAACCTGATTATCTAATCGATATCTCCTCTCTGGCCGAGTGTTTTCAATCATATACAACTAGCTCTACTCTCTTTATCACCAACAGACTTAAAGAGAGTGTTAATTCTGGGCCGATTCGAATAGGGAATGTAGTAAATACCTTCTTTGATGCCTTGGTCTATGAAAACAGTCAAAATAGAGTTACAGTAAATGATCTCTTAGCAAAGATTTTCAACGAGAGCCCTATTGAGCTTGCCGCTTGCCCTGATTTGCAGACTGAAGAGGACTCAAGACGCTTTTTTGAGGAGGTGAAGAAACAGTTTAATCACCTTGCAAAAGTCACAAGATCTAAACTTAATGAACCAGAATATGCCGTTGATCTTAGCAAAGCTTATGTAGAACCCTCTTTCCTTTGTCCGAGTTTCGGTGTACAAGGGCGATTTGACTTTTTGATGATCGATAATATTGACAACAAAACGGCGAAAAGAAAAGCAGTAATCATTGAACTAAAGTCAGGAAAAACCCCCTTTGGGGATACAAAGGGTACAGCCATCGGGGAAAATCATGCAGCTCAAATAGCTCTCTATCGATTAGTCACTGAACAAAACCTCTCCATTGATTATCGAAATATTACCAACTATATCCTTTATTCAAAAATCGATGATAAAAATCTGCGTCAAATCTCTTTCCCTCTGGTTAGGTTGCAAAAGTTGATAGCTATCAGAAATAAAATCGTCGTAGAAGAACATAGGCTAGTCAATAGTGAGGCAAAAGATCTGATTAAAGTCCACTTTGGCCTTATTGCCGATCTCATTGAGGAGTTAGCCATGAATCCAACTACCCTGGTTAAAAATTACATCCTACCTAGTATAATTTCCATTTATAAACAGATAAATTCCTTTAGTGAATTAGAAAGAGCCTATTTTAGTCTATATTATCAGTTTATTGCTCGTGAAAGTTATCTTTCGAAGTGTAGTGATTTTGGTGGAGAGATTTCTAGAAGTCAATCCTCTTTGTGGTTGAATGCTGCTGAACAAAAGGAGGAGGCAGGTGAGTTATTAAGTGATCTTGAAGTAATCAGCGAAGCAGGAGAGAATGATGCAGCCACAATATGTTTTGCCTTCAAAAAGAAAAGACCAGATGAGATTTCTAACTTTAGAGAAAACGATATTATTCTGTTGTACCATCAGGAAGAGAGAGACTCCTCAGTGGTCAATCAGATTGTCTTTAAAGGCATTATAAAGGAGATCTCGGATAGTAGAATATGGGTTAAGTTGAGATACAGACAGAAGCGGGAAGATCTTTTCAAGGAGGGCAAACTCTTCACCCTCGAGCGTGATTTCATGGATCACTCTTTCACGCAAATGTACAGAGGGCTTTACGCATTCCTATCTCATGGTGATACTGAGATGAAAGAGCTTTTTTTAGGATTAAAGAAGCCGCAGTTTGATGGGGCCATTAAATTAGTTTCTGAACCTGACCCCGGGTTAAGAGTCATCGTTGAGCAGGCAGTTAGAAATATTGACTATTATCTATTGGAGGGTCCTCCGGGAACGGGCAAGACCTCACGAGCCATGAAGGCAATGATCAAAGAGTTTAGTGATTCAGGGAAGATCATCTTGCTTTTAGCATATACTAATAGAGCCGTTGATGAGATCTGTCAGGTTTTGGATGACCAGGGTGGCTTAGGGTTGCCCTATATCCGGTTAGGGAGCTCGCTTTCATCGTCTGAGAACAGTCAGCCCAGATTGCTTGAAAATGTTATTGCCCATTGTAAGCGGAGAGATGAGGTTAGAGAAGTCATCGACAATCATAAGATCTTTGTCGGAACCGTTGCCTCTCTCTCGGGTAAATCGGACCTCTTTCTTCTAAAGTCATTCGATGTTGCCATTCTTGACGAAGCCTCCCAGGTATTAGAACCCCAATTGTTGGGGTTAATCTCCTCAAAAAATGCCTCAGGGGAGCGATCTATCAGGAAATGGATCATGATAGGTGATCAAAAACAGCTACCCGCTATAGTGATTCAGCCTAAGTCGATGACAAAAGTCTTCTATGATAAGTTATATGCAATCGGGCTGTTTGACTGTCGATCCTCCCTATTTGAGAGACTTTTGTTTAATGTGAGAAGAAACAGTTGGCAATTGGCATTGGGTACCTTAGTGAAGCAGGGACGCATGCACCAGATGGTCTCGAAACTTCCAAATCAGTTGTTTTATAGAGGGGAACTGGAGGTAGCTGATCCGACTCGACAACTTGCTGCATATGGGAAATACTCTGTTACTCCAGTCAAAGAGGGTATTCTGTCTGTTTTTGATCAGCGATTAGCGTTTTTAGATACGATTAAAGAGAGTGATTTCGAATCAGTGAAGACCAGTTTAAACGAGGCAAAAGTGGCGTGTAAGTTGGTTCTCGCCCTTTATAACCATTCACTTGTAGCTGGGATTGAATTTGATCCGGAGAAAACCGTAGGAATCATCGCTCCTTATCGTCGGCAAATCGCTTTGATTCGTAATTTATTATATGAATCAGGGTTTAAATACGCTAGGGAAATCACTATAGATACCATCGAACGCTTTCAAGGGAGTCAACGAGAGGTAATTATCTATTCGATGTGCATCAACAACTTATCCCAGGCCAATGCGCTGTCTGAAGAACGAATTAGACTACAAGGAGAGGATATTGAGATTGATCGAAAACTCAATGTTGCTCTTACTCGCGCCCGGGAATATATGATTATCGTTGGTAATGCTAAACTGATGAGGTATGATGAGATCCTTAACGAATTGGTGAGTCACTACGAAACCAATGGTGGATTCTTCCCTTTTTCTGACGTAAAAAGACTTTTTCTTGACTAGAATGTCCATTTTTTCAATTGGCTAGTATTCATTCTATTATCATCACCTCTCCGTATGCTCTCCGTATGCTCTCCGTATCGTCCCCATTTAGATGGTATAAAACCTAAAGCCCGTTTGAGAGACGAGACTTATTCTTCAATACATCTTGAGCGGGTACGATTTATATCAACTTCTTCTTCACTTTAGGGCTGAATAGAAGTTTATACCGGCATACTTTCTTTTCTATTTGTTTTAAGAATCTCTCCTCGTCCGATTTTTCCATTCATTTAATGGAGAGGATACGGAGAGGATACGGAGAGGGATTGAAGTATAAGGTTAAATGAGGCAAAATGAGTGTCTATCCGGTTCCGAAAACGTCTGCGCTGGTCTAAATCAAGCTGTTTTGCACTGTACCGGACAAATTTTGGAGCGGGGCGGACAGTGAAAGGGGGGTGGTTATGTTAGCTTTGGACATCGAAAAAATGCAAACGATGGATATAGCTAAGAGATTTACCGCAAACCCAATATTAAGGCCTTTAAATCTTAAGCCTGGGATTGAAGGAATGGAGATAACCTGTCTATTGAACCCTGGTGTGTTTCAATTCAAAGGGAAAGTGTGGTTGTTGTTGCGCGTAGCCGAGAGACCTCGCCAACAAGAAGGTATGATTAGTTTCCCTGTTTATAATACTTTGGGGAAAATTGAGATTCTCAGTTTTGATAAAAATGACCCAACATTAGATCTATCAGATCCAAGGGTTATTAATTATAAAGGGGATGATTACCTCACCACTCTTTCCTATTTAAGACCGGTGTGCAGCGAGGATGGGATTCATTTCTTTGAACCAGAAGGTTATAATCCGATATTTGGGGAGGGGAAGCAGGAATCATTCGGTATAGAAGATTGTAGAGTTGTGGAACATGATGGGCTCTATTCTTTGACATTTACTGAGGTCTCCCCTTATGGCGTTGGTGTTGGGTTGATTCAGACCCGAGATTGGATAAATTTTGATAGGAAGGGGATGATTTTCCCTCCTCATAATAAAGACTGTGCCATCTTTGATCGAAAAGTAAATGGTAAATATTACGCCCTACATCGTCCAAGCAGCCCTGAAATAGGGGGGAATTATATCTGGGTTTCTGAATCTCCTGATATGACCCACTGGGGGAATCACAAATGTATTGCAACATCAAGAAAGGGTAAATGGGATTCAGCTCGTGTTGGTGCAGGCGGAGCTCCCATCTTAACAGAAGAGGGGTGGTTAGAGATTTATCATGGTGCAAATAGTGAGCATCGATATTGTTTGGGTGCCTTGTTACTAGACAAGAACGATCCCACACAAGTTATTGCCAGATCTGAGCACCCTATCATGGAACCCATAGCACCTTATGAACAGACCGGATTCTTCGGCAATGTTGTCTTTACAAATGGACATCTGGTAGATGGCGATACGGTAACCATCTATTACGGGGCAAGCGATGAGGTGATCTGTGGCGCCCAGTTTTCGATTAAGGAGATACTATCAACACTGAAATAGAAAAACCATGGCGGGTAATATTCTAAAAGAACTCAAGTATTTTAAGTCGATGCCCCATGACATGCGGGTGCTGCTGATTACCAATATGCTTTACGCATTGGTGTTACCAGTGGTTGAGATATTCATTGGCGCATACATCATGAGGAATACTAATGACACCACATTGGTGGCCTCCTTTCAGATTGCAATGTACACAGGGTTAGTTATTGCTTCGTTTACCAATGGGATATTGTTAAAGATGTTCAAGGTGAATCATCTATATAGTTTTGGCATTCTCTTGAGCGGTATTTCAATGTCGGGCATGATGTTTTTGAGTTCAGTGACCTTGCCGGGTTTGATCATTGCCGGGCTAGTTCTTGGGGGTGCTTCAGGCTTCTTCTGGACGAACAGATACTTAATGGCCTTGAATACCACCAACGATGATAATAGAAACTATTTCTTTGGGCTAGAGTCTTTCTTCTTTACAATCTCTTCTATTATAGTTCCTTTGTGGATCGGTGCTGTTTTGGCACGAATTGATGGGGCGCAAATGTTAGGTATAACTTTTGATATCAACAAAGGATATCAACTTGTTACTATTATTGTCTTTATACTAACAATCTTGGCAGTTGCTTCACTTAGTAGAGGAAAATTTGTCAATCCGGAACAGAAAGACTTTTTATTTTTCAGATTTGATAGGCTATGGAATCTTCAGATGATTCTAGCTGGTCTTAAAGGGCTGGTTCAAGGCTTTCTTGTTACAGCACCTGCAATTTTGATACTTCGATACGTTGGACAAGAGGGATCGCTTGGTTTAATTCAAGGAATTAGCGGTGCCCTGACAGCAATAATCTTGTATCTTTTAGGACGCTATACAAATGCCAATCATCGAAGCATCATCTTTGCAATTGGAATAACAATATTCATGTTTGGAACAATTTATAACAGTATTGCCCTTTCAGCTACAGGTGTTATTGTCTTTGTTTTGTGTAAGGTCTTTTTTCAGCCGCTCCATGATTTAGCCTATTTCCCAATAATGATGAAGGTTATTGATGTGGTCTCAAAAAAGGAGAACAGAAATAAGTATGCCTATATCATGAACCATGAACTGGGGCTATATGCCGGAAGGGTCCTCGGATTAGGCTTATTCATTGCTTTAGTCTACTTTGTTAGTGAAACATTTGCCTTAAGATATGCTCTGGTAATTGTTGCCGCGCTTCAGATGTTTAGTATACCTCTCGCAAACCTGATTATTAAAAAGTCATATAACGAGAATTATGAATAGAAAATCATTCAATAAATATGTCTTAGTGTTCATATTGGCGACACTTGCTGTCAGTTGTAATCAACAGACCAGTGAACCAATTGAACAAACCCCGATTGCCAGGATTGAACAGATGCCTTCAATGCCTTCTCCTTATAAAATCATTGATTGGAAGGCGAAAGCGCTTGGCTTTGATAGTTTGGTCTATGATTTGGCAAGTCAGAATCCATATGGGCCCTTTATTTGGATCGATAGCGCCAGAAGAAATCTGGATCAGGTTACTTATGGTTTGTATACCGTGATTCATGATGTACGTCAAGGACCGAAGACTAATAACGGAGAGTTTCATGAGTCGCTGACCTCCTTGGAGGCTTTAATAAGTGCCGGATTATTAGGAATTGACAAAACCAATCAACATGGGTTTAACTATGTAAAGATGGTTCAGAATTACTTTAATACAGGTAATCACTGGAATATTGTGATGAATAACACCTGTCCAGAGGTCGCTCTTAATGGAGGCGGCTATGGTAGAGATTGGTGGTATGATGTCTTTCCTAATGTTCTCTATTATGCAGTAGCAGATCTCTATCCTGGCGTAGAGAATCAGGATCAAATATTGTTGAGTGTTGCCAATCAGTTTTATAGGGCTGACTCGACTTTGAATGGTAACTATAACTATTCCTACTTTGATTACTCAAAGATGAAAGGAGTGGTGAATAATATTCCCTTACAACAAGATGCAGCCGGTGGGCATAGTTATGTCTTACTTAATGCCTACAGGAAGTTTAAAGAGGTGAAGTATCTTGAGGGTGCCATGAGAGCCACAGAAGCTTTAGAAGCCCAAAAAGAGAGCCGATTCTATGAGATATTACTTCCTTTTGGAGCCTATACAGCTGCAGTTTTAAATGCGGAACAAGATAAGAATTACAACGTAAAGCAACTGCTTGACTGGACTTTTGACGGATGTCAGAGTAAAGATGGCCGATTTGGTTGGGGAGTCATTGCAGAGAAGTGGGGCGAATACGATGTTCATGGTCTACAGGGTAGTATCACAGATGGCGGTGGTTATGCTTTCTTTATGAACAGTGTTGTTATGTCGTGGCCGCTGGTTCCAATGGTTAAATATGAGCCGCAGTTTGCTCGTGCCATTGGAAAGTGGATGCTTAATAATGTCAACGCCTCAAGGTTGTTTTATCCGGATCAAGTCTCAGATAAAAACCAATGGTTGCCTGAATTAAAAGATATTACCGGTGGTTTAATCGGATATGAAGGGGTTAGAAAGGCTGATGATTATAATAAGCCTGAGCTCAAAGGTGTATCTCCGGTTTCATTAGGAGACGGACCTAAGTGGGCTCCTTTGCAACCCAAAGAGTCAATGTTTAGCCTGTATAGTACTGCCATTGCCGGTGTCTTTGGCGCTATGGTTGAAACAACAGATGTGGAAGGGGTCTTAGCCCTTGATTGTAATGTAACAGACTTTTATGCCCAGAATCCCTTTCCTACTAAGTTGTATTATAACCCACATCAGAAAGTAGTTGAGGTAAGTATTAATACAGGTTCACCTGTAGACCTCTATGATATTGTGGCACATAAATACTTAGGCAAGAATCTTAAGGGGGTCAATAGGATTCGAATAGGAGCCGATCAGGCGGTGGTTATCGTACAGTTACCCGCCGGATCTACCATAACAAAGAATAAGAACAGGTATAGTGTGAATTCGACTGTATTTGCATATAAATAGATTAAATAGCTCTGTCATGAGAAATCATATAATTTTAGCACTATTGATTCTTTTCCCATTTTCTTTGGCCTTAGGACAAGGAAATGTGAAAGGAGTAGTGAAAGATAAGAAGACTGGAGAGACGTTAATTGGAGTTACGGTTCTTCAGAAAGGGACTACCCACGGAACTACGACCAACATAAAGGGGGAGTATGAACTTGATAAGCTCTCTTCTGAGTCCATTTTATCTTTTTCGTATGTTGGATATAAGACAGTAGAAAGAGCCATTGGTCAACAGAGTGTGATAAATGTTGAACTGGAGAGCTCAAATACTACTCTTGATGAGTTCGTGGTAATCGGTTATGGAACGGCTCGAAAGAGTAATGTTCTTGGTGCGGTTGCCAAGGTAGAAAGCAAGGAGATAAATGCTATTCCTGTAACCGGTGTTGAGCAAACATTGCAGGGTAGAGTTTCTGGTGTTCAAGTAACTCAAAACACAGGAGCTCCAGGTGAAGGGGTCGCTGTTAGAATTCGTGGTGCTGGATCACTCAACTCAAGTAATACCCCGCTCTATATCGTTGATGGTATTCCAACTGCCGATGCTCTTAATGTCCTTACCCCTGCGGATATTGAAAATATTACAGTTCTTAAGGATGCTTCTGCAAGTGCTATTTATGGAGCTCGTGCAAACAATGGGGTTGTATTGATCACAACGAAGAAAGGATCAAAAGGATCTATGAGAGTGACTTATAATGGCAAGGCAGGTATCCAATCGGTGGCCAACCTTCCTGAGATGGTTAACACCTCCGACTATATTAAGATATATAATGAGGCTGCAACCAATGATAACCTCTCTCTCCCCTCTGCTTTACAGCGACCACTAATCACAGCCGCTGATGCCAAGAACTTTGCCGATGTGAATCACCTGGAGGAGCTCTTTAAGATCGCTCCTATCCAGTCGCATGATATCTCCCTCTCGGGGGGCAGTGACAAAACTACCTATCTCTTTAGTGCCTCATATTATGACCAAAAGGGTATTATTGATGGGAGTGGTTATAAGAAGGGCTCTACACGACTAAACATAGATACTGAGGTCAATCGTTGGCTTAAAGCGGGCATGTCATTGAGTGCCGGTATGGCTCGTACTGATATTATTGGATCATCAGGTGATGGTTATGGTGGCAATGGAGGTAGTATCATTCGGTATGCTTTCTTCCGCAATCCTGCCATACCTATAAAAGATCTTAATGGAAGTTTCGTTGATCGTCCCAGTGAATATTTCGGAAATCAGATCTATGACTCATGGCTCGGCGATGGCTATAACCCAATAGGGATGGCTGAATATGCCGATAACCATCGTGACGATGATATCGTTCTTGGTAAAGCCTATCTACAAGCTCAGATTGTAAAAGATCTACAGTTTACCTCAAATTTCGGCGTCGATTATAGAAATAGTTACTCCAGAAGGTTTGATCGTACCTGGGGAACTAATGACCGTATAAACGGGAAGAATAGACTATTGGTTGGCGATTTTCGCTATCTGAACTGGTCAAATAACAGCGTTCTAAATTATACTCATCGTTTTGGAGATGATCATAATCTCTCTGCCATGGGCGGCTTTGAGGCTATTAAAAACAGTGGAAGAGAACAGTATAATGAAGACTCCGACTTTCCTGTTCAAGATGATAACCTGATCTTTATTGGTAATGGTTCAGGCGATAAGATCGCTTCGCAGTCACAGTGGGCATCAACCTTGGTCTCATTCTTTGGCCGTGCAACCTATGATTATCAGAATAAATACTTTGCGAGTGCTACAATTAGACGAGATGGTTCATCTAGGTTCACTGCCGATAACAGATGGGGTACATTCTACTCCTTCAGTGGAGGTTGGTCTCTTGATCAAGAGGCTTTTCTTCAAGAGGTAAAATGGATTGAACGACTTAGATTAAGAGCTGGTTATGGGGCTATCGGAAATCAAGAGATTGGCCTTTATGCTTATTCTGATAGGATCTCTCCTAATTATAACTACCCTTTCGGAAATGCCTCTAACAGCGGATATGTTCAGACGGCCTTGGGAAATGAAGATTTAAAGTGGGAAACGAGCAAACAGTTTAATATCGGAGTGGATATTGAATTGTGGGAAGGCGCTTTTGCTTTTAGTGTCGACTATTTTAACAAAAAGACTGAGGATATGCTGGTGAAAGCATCTATTCCGCCCTCTTCAGGAGATGCGTCTGCTCCTTGGATTAATAATGGTTCAGTGCTTAATAGTGGTGTAGAACTCGAGGCAATCTATCATGGAAAAGTCGGTGGCTTCAAATATGATGTAATCGGCAATGTAACCTTACAGCATAACGAGGTTACCGATTTAGATGCACCCTTTATGGATGGTCGTGTGGAGTCTGGGGTGTATGCAACTCGGACTGCTGTCGGACAGCCGATAGGTGCATTTTATCTACTCGAAATGGAAGGAATCTTCCAAAATGAACAAGAGATCTTACTTTCTGCCTTCCAGGGTAACGACATTAAACCGGGCGATGTGAAGTTTAAAGATCAGAATGGTGATGGTACCATTGATAACAAAGACCGTGTCTACTTAGGAAGTGCTATCCCAAAAGTTATTGGAGGCCTGACTCTGAATGGTCAATATAAACAATGGGATATCTCATTGTTCTTCCAAGGTGTTGCAGGAAATAAGATCTATAATCAGATAGCTCAAGATATTGAAGGATTCTACAGAGGCTTTACCGTAACTCAACGTTATTTTGATGAGCATTGGACTGGCGAAGGAACCTCAAATACTCAACCAAGAGCCTCCTGGACCTCCAAATCGAATAACGCTCGCCCCTCTTCTCGTTTCTTAGAAGATGGATCTTATGTGCGTCTAAAGAACATCCAGATTGGATACAATTTTGAAAAAGGCTTTTTAACAAAACTAGGGGTTGAAAAGGCTAGAGTATATCTCTCTGCGACCAATTTCTTTACCCTAACAAAGTATTCTGGATTAGATCCTGAGATGACGGTAAGTGACAACTCAACCTCAGAAGGCGACCGTGCTAATGGCATTGATTGGGGAACCTATCCCTCGTCAAGAATGTTCTTGGTTGGTTTTGATATTTCAATATAAAAGAGTACAGCTATGAATAGAAAATCATATATAATTGCAGTGAAAGGAAAGCTTAATAAGAGCATTAGAGGAAAAGCATTATGGCTTTTACTGGCTGTGGGTCCGAGTCTTTTAACCTCCTGTAATAAGTTTTTGGATGAGGAGATTCAAGGTGATTTTAGCAGTTCTACCTTTTATCAGAATGAGACACAAGCCTTGCAAGCTTTAAATGGAGCTTATAATGCCATTTCATTTACAAGCTCGAATAATGCCTTATGGGTTATTGGAGATGTGGCTTCCGATGATGCTATTAAAGGGGGTAATGCCGGTGACCAGGCTGAGATAACATACATTGATAACTTTACTGCTGATGCCAATAATGGGGTAGTTAATAACTATTGGCAGTTTCTCTACGAGGGGATCGCAAGAGCCAATAATGTAATAGCGTATGCCCAGAAAACCCCAATGGGGGATGACCTAAAGGCAAGAATTGTTGGAGAAGCCCGTTTTCTACGAGCTTATAACTACTTTATCTTAGTCAATACATGGGGCAGAGTACCCCTTAAACTGGAACCACAGGTCACTCAAGAGGCCATTCATGTTCCACTCTCCTCTATTGAGGCTGTTTATTCTCAAATTGAAGCTGACTTGAACGCTGCTGTGGCTGTTCTTCCGATAGAATATACCAGTGGTGACAAAGGAAGGGCTACCCGAGGGGCTGCACTTGGCTTATTAGGCAAGGCTCAGTTATACCAACAGAAATGGGGATCGGCAATCAGTACATTTCAACAGTTAGAAGGACTGTCCATTTATGGATTACTCCCACATTATCAAGATGTCTTCAAGTTAGAGAATGAAAACAGCAAAGAATCTGTCTGGGAGATACAACACCTTACGGGAAAGAACCCGAAACTTGGAAGCTGCCTGAATCAATGGTTTGCCCCATCTGTTGAAAGTGGATATAGTTTCAATGCTCCCACTGAGGGTCTTGTCTCGGCCTATGAGAAATCTATTGACGGTACGGTAGACCCTAGACTGGATGCAACCATAGGTAGAGATGGAGTAGAATGGCTAAATGGAGCTCCCTTTCAAGCTTCTTGGTCACCTTCAGGTTATCTCACTAAAAAGCATCAACAGCCACTTACCGAGGTCTCAATTACCTTTAAAGGTGACGGTGACCTAGACTATATCTACCTGCGTTATGCCGATGTCTTGTTGATGAAGTCTGAGGCATTTAATGAAATCGGTAACGTTGATTCTTCCCTTGCTAATTTGAATAAAGTGAGGACAAGAGCCAGGAATAGCATAGCAGGAGAGATCCCAACCGATCTATTGAATCCGGTTATCGAAAGAGGACAGAGCGCATTAAGGAAGATCATTCAGCATGAACGTCGTGTTGAGCTTGGGCAAGAGTTTCATCGATATTTCGACCTGATGCGTTGGGGAAAGCAGGTTGCTGAGAGTGCCCTAGGATCTTCCTTTAACTATGAAACAAAAAGATATCTGCCAATACCACAGGCAGAGATTGATGCTAATCAAGCAATATAAATAACCTTTTATCAACATTTTAACTATTTAATCTCAACAGTTTTATGAAGAAGCACTTAATTTTCAGATTGCCGGTTTTAATGCTGGCTCTCTTAATGGGTCTTTCATTTGCCCTCACTTCTTGTAGTGATGACGACGATGATCCTGAAGTAGTATCTGCTGACAAAACAGCTTTGCTAAAACTTATCTCTGATCTGGAAGCAGTGGCTAATGCAGCTACTACCACCGATTATCCTGCTGAAGCGATTACATCGTTTAAAGCTACCCTCTCGACTGTTAAATCAGCTGCCGCTGCAACGTTAACTCAAGCCCAGGTTAATAGCCTTACCACTCAGCTTACTGAAGCTAAGAAACTCTTCGATTCTAAAGCATATGGTTTTATTGATGAGTCTCTATATCTCGTTGCCGGATGGCATTTTGATGAAGGTTCTGGTACAACAGCTACTGCTTATAGCACGATAAAGCATGTTGCCACCTTTAATAAAGGATCTGAAAAGATCTTTGGTACCGATGCCGGTTCTCCCTCATGGACAGATGGTCTTATCGGAAAAGGAATAAACTTCGAAAAGGGTGCTTATCTTGAAGCTCCTTGGAACACTGTTTTCCTTCCAGCTGACCTCTCTATCTCTGTTTGGATTAAACCAACTGAACTCTACGAAAACAACTATATCATCTCCCAGAACTACTGGAATGGTTACAAACTGCAAACTCAAGGCGGTGGTAAGCCTTTCTTTACTTACAAGAAAACCGACGGTGGTATCATCGATGCTGATAATGAAACCGATCAAAGCATTAAAGCTGGTCAATGGAACCATATCGTTGTAACACTTGACGGTACTGCTAATGAACTTAAGTTCTATGTTGGCGGTGTTCTAACAAAAACATGGACTGCTGAAAACAAAGGGATTGGTCCTTTAACTCGCACTCTTGAGAAAGAATTACCATTAATCATTGGCGCTGTAGCAAACAATGTTGAATCAGAAACTTTTGATTGGGGTGTTACTCCTGAAAACCACGGTTATTTTAAAGGCGTTATAGATGAGCTTAAAGTCTATAGCACTCCTTTAACCGCTGGCCAGGTTACTAAACTTTATAATGATGAAAAGCCTGCTAAGTAATTAACTTAGGCTTAATGAGTAAGTGCCTGTCGTCTGCCTTACTGCAGAGGCAGGCACTTTTTCTTAAAATAAGATAATATGATAAAATATCCGGTTCTTCTCTTTCTTTCTCTGCTGGTTGCTACTGGTCTATTCGCACAAACAGGACAGCTACCCATTAATCGGGTTGACATGATGCCTGATTTGCCTACTCCTCTTAAGCTTAAAGACTGGAAACAGACGGCTGTTAAATATGATCAGCTGGTTTTTAATCAAACCATCTCAGGTGAAGGGTTACCTCTCGTATCATTCGGAGAAACCGGGGCTTTTAATTACCCTGATGTGACTCCTGTCTATTTAGATACTTACGTTAGAACCAAGTGGCACCATCAGCAGGCCGAGGCTATAAACATTCTTCCAGCTGTGGTTGGAGCCTCCCTGGTAGGTGTAGATAAACTCAATCAGGATGGGACTAATTGGGTATCTCCCTTGAAGGATTTCTTTAACAAAAAAAATGGTCAGGAGGTCTATCTAAATGGGTATAGCACCACTTCAGGTGGAGATTGGTGGTATGATGTGATGCCGAATATTTACTTCTATCAACTTAATTCGCTTTATCCTAATGCCGCTTCTGAGTTCGATTATCAATTCACCCGAATTGCTGATCGTTGGTTGGAAGCCGTTACCTTGTTAGGGGGAAGTTCATCCCCATGGACTTATCCTAATATGCACTATAGGGCATTTAATCTTGCAACAGGGAAGCCCCTGACCTCAGGAGTTGCTGAACCCGAATCGGCCGGTAGCATCGCTTGGCTTCTGTATCAGGCATACCTAGTCAAAGGAGATCGAAGCTATTATGAGGGAGCACGGCTGGCTCTCGACTTCCTCGTTAATGAACCCGCTAATCCCTCTTACGAGCTTCAATTGCCTTACGGGGCTTATATTGCTGCCCGAATCAATGCAGAAACCGGCTCCAACTATCCTATTGATAAATTACTAAACTGGTGTTTTGATAGAGGACCTTTAAGAGGTTGGGGAGCTATTAACGGCTCTTGGAATGGAAACGATGTCTCGGGCTTGATAGGTGAAGCAAATGATGCCGGCGATGACTATGCTTTTGTAATGAACGGATTTCAACAGGCTGCCGCTTTAGCACCTATCCCTAAATATGATAAACGCTTTGCTAAGGCTATTGCCAAATGGATTCTAAATGTGTCAAATGCCAGCCGACTGTTCTATAGAGATGAGATCCCTCAAGATCATCAAGATTCTTACGAGTGGTCTCTACAATATGATAATGAGGCCGTAATTCCTTATGAATCACTTAAGGAGGTCTGGAATGGCAAAAGCCTCTTCGCTCGCGGAGATGCTATACAGGGTGGTTGGGCTTATACTAACCTCTCGCTCTATAGTGGAAGCAGCGTAGGTTATTTGGCAGCTGTTATCAATAAAACCAATGTGCCTGAAATCCTTCAGATAGACCTTAATAAAACCGATTTTTATGGAGATAAGACCTACAGCTCATACCTCTATTTTAATCCGCTAAATCAATTAAAAAGCATTACGATCTCACTTCCTTCAGGTAATTGGGATGTTTACGATGCGATAACCGAAAAGATCATTAACCCTAATGTCTCTTTAACAACCTCAATAGATATCCCAGCCTATGAAGTGAGACAGATAACCTTGATTCCTGCTGGTGCTACACTTACAGCAAGAAAGGGTAAACTCATCCTAAATGACCATGTTATCGATCATCACTATGGATATACCTTTGGTGGCACCTTAAATATCAAAGGGTTTAGTGTGAGTCAAAACCCTGCCATTGCAGGTACAGAGGTCACGGCATGGTGTACCGCAGATGGGATGACAGGAACAGAGACGTTTACGTGGACATTAGATGGATTAACCATTGGCTCGGGAGCTGTGATTTCTTTTAAGGCTCCTGTACAGATTGGATCTTTTAGACTTCAATGTATCGTTGCGAATCAGGACATGATCGTATCTGATAGTATTGATCTTTCAGTAGTGGATTTTATCGCTCAGCCTCCTGATATCGGTCAGATCATTTATGACAATAGAATAGTGGATCCTTTAGGAGAGACGACAGTAAAAATTGAGCCAATTCTTCAGGTTAATGAGCAGTTAACTGTTTTATGGGAGTGCTCCTCCGGGGAATTAGTTGGGGAGAATGACTTGGTTAAAACATGGAAAGCTCCTCAAGAGGAGGGGGTATATACCGTTACTGTGACAGCAACAAATCAATGGAATCTCACAACGGTAATATCATTAACCTTTCTGGTTAGGAGTCAAACCGCTGCCCCATCAACCGGGGTCTTTTACCTGCCATTTGATAAGATGGCTAAGAATGTGTGGTTAGATAAATACCATGGAACAGCATCAAGCGTCTATTCAGCTCCTGATAAAAGAGGCGGGGCTGACTTGGCATATCGATTTACCTCAGGTAATAGTGTTGTTTCTGTAGCAAATGATGAAGCTTTAAACTTCACCGATAACTTAACGGTTAGTGCTTGGGTGAATTGTGAACAACTCGGAAGTGAGCGCTTTATAATCTCCCATGGAAGCTGGCAACAACGATGGAAGCTCTCAGTTACCCCTGAAGGGTATATTCGATTTACTGTTAAGACAGATCAAGGAACGGTCGATCTAGACTCTCCTGAACCTTTGCCCTTTAATGAGTGGCATCACATTACCGGTGTTTATAGTGGAAAGGCTCTTGAGTTGTATTTGGATGGAGGGCCTATTAGTTTTAAAAGCCAAAAGGGTTTGATGGGTACTGCCACAAAAGATCTTACTATTGGAAGAGCTGATCTCTCAGAAACGCAGTATGCTTGGCGTGGAGCTATTGACGAAGTTAAACTTTGGAATGCCACACTTTCCCCTGTTCAAATAAAAGAGCTTCCAAATCTTTGGTATACCCCAATTGGGGTGGAGGAGGCCACTAAAAAGACACTGACTATCTACCCATCTCCTACGAAAGGGCTTGTAACTATTGATCTAGGCGAACTAAGAGGAATGATTAGCCTTTCTCTCAACGATATTACGGGGAAGAGGGTGCTCTATAAGAATGAGATGGCAAATGATAATTCCGGATTTGAAAATAGCCTTAGATTAAACCTTAGTGAATTTAAGCCGGGAGTTTATCTATTGTTGGTTACTGATCAAGGGGGTAATGTATATACCGGGAAGATTGTCCTTAATTGATCTTATAACCATATTTACGTTTACTGGTATGAACAAAGAGACCTTATAGTGGTTAGTATTGTTTATTTTTGTAGCAGCTGAATGAGATAAACTCTATTCAGCTGTTTTTATGATACAAGACGATCCATCTACTGAATCTAATTCGGAGTTAGAGTTAGCTTATAATTATATAGAAAAGACGGGTGAGAATATCTTTCTCACAGGGAGTGCGGGTACCGGAAAGACGACATTTCTGAGAAGTCTTCGACAAAGAAGTGGCAAACGTATGATCGTAGTTGCGCCGACCGGAGTAGCTGCAATAAATGCAACAGGAGTAACGATTCATTCATTTTTTCAGATAGGTTTTGGTCCACAGGTGCCCGGCAATAAAGATGAGTTAGGTCAGGAGAAGAATTTTAGATTTAATCGTGATAAGATCAATATAATTAAGAGCTTACAGTTGCTCATTATTGATGAGATTAGTATGGTGAGAGCAGATCTTCTTGATGCGGTAGATCATACTTTGCGACGTTTTCGTGATCCTCTCACTCCTTTTGGAGGGGTTCAACTGCTATTGATTGGAGATTTGCAACAGCTTTCTCCTGTGGCTAGGGATGAAGAGTGGGAGCTGCTTAAAAAGTATTATCAATCACCTTTCTTTTTTGATGCTCTGGTATTAAAGAAATGTCGGTTGATTACCATAAGACTTATGAAGAACTATCGTCAAAGTGATGAGTATTTTATCAGATTGTTACGTAGTGTTGGAGATGGAAATGTCACAGCAGAAGTTCTTGATGTGCTAAACAGTCGGTATAATCCAGCAGTGGCTAATGAATATCAAAAGGGGTATATTCATTTAACGACTCATAATAGGCAAGCCAACGAGATTAATCGAAAAGAGTTAGTTTCTTTAAAGGCGAAGTCGGTTAAGTTTGATGCCGAGATAAGTGGCGTTTTTCCTGAGATGAATTACCCTGTTGAGCCGGAGATCGAATTAAAACTCGGGGCACAGGTAATGTTTATTAAAAATGATCCTGGAAAACAGAAACGATATTTTAATGGAAAGATTGGTGTGGTAACCGCAATAAAGGAGGATACGGTTGAGGTACGTTGCGAAGGAAATGAATTGATAGAAGTGGAACGAGTGACATGGAATAACATCAAGTTTGTAATTAATGAGAAGACTAAAGAGATTGAGGAAGAGGTCATCGGGCGATTTACTCACTTACCGCTTCGATTAGCATGGGCGATAACAGTTCATAAGAGTCAAGGGTTAACTTTTGATAAGGTCATCTTAGATGCCCAAGCTGCTTTTGCACATGGTCAGGTTTATGTGGCCTTGAGTCGGTGCCGAACCTTTGAGGGATTGATATTGAGTAGTAAAATCAACTCGTCAGGAGTAATCCGAGATCGGGTGGTTGGTAATTTTATTGATCAACAGGATAGGCAACTGCCAGATTTGGAGTGTTATAAAAAATCAAGAGAGGCATTTTTTCGAAATAATCTTAGGGAGATGTTTTCTTTTAAATCGCTCCTTTCTACTTTAGAACGATTAATGCATAAGGATGTTGAGCATCCTGGAATCTTTGCTTTTGAGACATCGGTTGCGTTGCCTCAAATCTACTCTGTTCTCTTTAATGAGATCATCCCCGTCTCAAATAAATTTATTGCCCAGATGGAGACTATTCCGATTCTCATAGATTATCCCGGTGGAGGTGCGTTGATGGAGGAGCGTATTATTAAAGCCTCTGAATGGTTTGGTAATAAATTACTCATTGAAGTCCACCAGAAGTTGGCTCATCTTGATTTTAAGGTTAAGTCAAAGGAGTTAAATCAACAGGTGATGAGATTGGCCTTAGATTTTAAGAAGAGTCTTAGCCTTATGATCGCTCGCTTTGCCGCTTCAAAAGAGGGTTTTGACCTTGAGAAATACTTACGAGCTGAGGCTCTTTCAGAAATAGATCTGGATAATATCAGTTTTGGTCAGAAGGACTTTAAATATCGAGCAGAGGGACATGATGAAAGAAAAACCGTTGAGAAAAAATTGAAACGTCCAACAAAAGATATCACACTTGAACTGTTTCTTGAAGGGGCAAAGCCTAAAGAAATTGCCATGTTAAGAGGAATCCATGAATCGACAGTCAACTCTCATCTTCGATTCTTCGTCGGAACAGAATTGCCTATTGAGAGGGTGGTTGATATGGAGAAGTGTAAAGTGGCGGTTGATTGGTTCATGAGCCACCCAGATTCTCAATCTATGGGCGAGTGCAGAAATGTTCTGGGTGAAGAATTCTCTTTTGATGAGCTTGGATTGGTATTAAGCTATTTATGGAATAGTGGCAAGTTAGAGAGAAAACCCTTTACGAAATCAGTAATGACCAATTCCAATGAGGTTGTTTCAGAAGAGGAACAGAGATAGAATGAGATCTAATTTAGTTAAAATTTGAGGGATTCAATTTCTTATGATATTATTTGGAAGGGCTAAAAGCTTCCTGAACTTCGACTGCGATGACCTCCCCCGAAACACACATCACTTCTCCTGCCCATAGTTCAACAGCAACAATCACCTTTCTTCCCTTAACCTCTTTTATTACACCTTTGAGTTTCAACTCAACTCCCATAGGAGTGGGTTTATGATAATTGACATGTAACGATGCTGTCACACATCTTGGAGCGTTGTAGGCTTCAATCTTAATCCCTTTTTCTTTTGCTATTGCGTGAGAGGCTGATCCAGTTCCATGGCAATCTACAAGTGATGCTAATAAACCTCCATAAACAAAACCCTCCATGGTGTTAAATTTGTCGTCGGGAGTATATCGAGTTTCGGTCTCCCCCTTGTCGTTCATATAGGTTTTGATATGAAGACCTTTATCGTTTAATCTTCCACATCCGTAGCAGACAGCAAAATGATCAGCGTAATAGTCTTGAATGGCTATCATCTCTATTGTTTAGTTTATCTTTCAAACTGCAAAGTACCGGAAAAGTTCAATGCGGATTTACCATAACCCAAAAACTCCATTTGGGGTGATCTCAAGAAACCTAAACCAGGTTTCACCGAGAAGAAGGTTTAGAAACCAAGCAATGACCATCATGGTGAATCCAAACTTGAAGGTATCAGGCAGACTGTAATGATCTGTAAGGAAAAGCAATGCAGCGGGTTTGCTATTAAAAGGTAAGACATAAACATGCTCAGCTAGTAGAGCAACAGGAAGCGCCAGACTCATCACACTAAAACCGTAATTGTTTGCAACGCCAATGGCGATAGGTACAAAAATCATTACTCGCATGGTCTTACTTTGGAAGAGTAATGCCGAGAAGATCATTGCTGCGGTAAGAATGACATAGAAGACCCAAAAATGGGTGTCAACACCAAGTCCTAAGTGGCTAAAAAGGGCACCCACGAGGGTTGATGGTAAATCAGTTACTTTAAAAGCTTCTCCGAGGGTGTAGGCACCTGCTGAGAATAGTAATAGGTGCCAAGGAATATCAACATCGTTCCATTTAACGATGCCCACACGTGGTAAAAGGGCAATAATGGCACCAACAAAAGATACGGCAGTAGGTGAGATGCCATGAAATTTATCGGTAGCCCAGAAAAGTAAGATTAACCCAAAAAGCACTAAAGAACGAATCTCAAGGCCAGACATTGGGCCTAGTTTTTTTAACTCTTCTTTAAGTCTCTCCATTCCTCCTTCGATTTGGGGTAGTTGCTCTTCTTTTGAGAGAGGGAATACGATGCGACTACCTATCCACCATCCTAAGACCATTAGCCCCATAGCCACAGGAAATGCAGCTATTAGCCACTCTGAATAGAAGATCTGGCTCCCAATGGCTCCGGCGATTAGTGAAGCACCAAGAAGGTTAGCTCCTGAGCCGGTGAGGAATCCACTTGCACCGATGTTAATGCAAAAGAGGTTCTGAAGGACCAAGTTCCTGCCAAAGTTATTTCTACCATTGCCAGGTCTCGCTCCATAAATAGCTGCTACTACCATGAAAATGGGCAGTAAAATAGCTGCTTTTGCGGTGGTTGCTGAGATGAAAGCCGAAAGAATCGTGTTGATAATGATAAAGCTGATAAAGACAGTCGTAGCATTTTTACCAAACTTTACAATGAACCACAAGGCAAATCGCTTAGCTATGCCTGTGGTTACTAACATGCTTGCTAGCACAAAAGACATGATATTAAGCCACATCACAGGGTGACCTAGTTGAGCATAAGCTGATTCTTCTTCCAGAACACCGGTTAGTACCAAAGAGACGATTAGAATCAGGGAGGTCAGGTAATTGGGAATAGCTTCTGTGATCCATAGAACAAGAGCCATGGCGAAGAGGGCAAAGAGATATCGGTTAGCCGCTAAAAAGCGAGCATGTCCTAATTCTTTATAGTGTTTAGCAGCCGCCTTTGCTAAACCAGAGGGTTCAAAATTCCATAAGAACGAGAGATCAGCAAACCATGCGAGATATGCAAAAACAAGGATTGCAATGGGGATGCCTACTTTTACCAACCACTGCTCGGTTGTTGTCAGGTTTCTTTTAGGTAGTTTTTCAACCCTATACTGACCCATATCTAAAAGATCTCTAGTCTCCTTCATATAAATTTGTAAAAGAGGGGGGCAAATCATCTTGCCCCCCTAAAACGTTTTTATATTACCACTTTTTAAAAGGATTCTTCATTAACATCGAGTTATAATACCTGCTATCGCCGGTAACCTCTTCACCAATAAATGGGGGCTTAATAAATGCTTCCTCTTCTGAGCTGAGTTCTACTTCAGCTATAATAAGCCCTTCGTTTTCTCCAAAGAATTCATCGACTTCAAAGGTATGAGAACCTGAAGGTACCAAATATCGTATCTTATCAATAACACCAGGTTCGCAGATGGCTAGAAGCTGCTCAGCCTCTTGTAGCGTGATCTCCTTCTCCCACTCAAAACGACTAGCTCCAGAGGCGCTTCCAATCCCTTTAATGGTTAGAAAGCCTTTATCCCCTTTAATACGAACTCTCACCGTTCTTTCAGGAACCGAGTTGAGGTACCCTTGCACGATCCTTGTCTGGCGTGTGGATAAAGACTTAAACTCTTTTGAAACTAAAAATTTACGTTCTATTTCTTGTGCCATGTTACGATCATTATTCGTTAGCCAATCTTTTATCTGTCATGCCAATAACCCTTTTAATGGCTTGTAAGTAGTTGATATTCTCAACGCCATTTAACTTAAGGTCATTAATGGTCTTTTTAATGTCCTCAACTTCGGTTGATTCAGAGCTCAACGTGATCACTTTTGCTCCATTGATGAGTACCTCAGCTACCTCGCAAATGGTATCATTAACCATATAGCCCCATCTTCTTTTAAAGACTCTTACAGCTGCCAGGTCATTATGGTTTCTAATGAGAGAAAGAAACTCTTCAAGGGAATAGCTCTCTTTGTCGAAGTCAGGCATTTCTACCTTAAATGCAGGGAAGACCTCCTCTTTTAGGGTTGTAACCGAAATAGGAAACTCCCCCTTCATTAATGGATTCCATTGCTCTAAGCCATCTACAGATCCGATAAAGGTCTTGATATCCATCTTTCCGTCTCTGATTTTCGTGTTGTTTACGTCGTTTGTTCTTGAAACAATGTAAACCTCTTCGCTTTCACGCTCCCAAACTTTCTCTGGAACCGGAACAGAAAAACGAGCCATTCTCTTTGTTGACTCCTCAAAATGCTGTCCGAATGTGCGAAACTCATACCTGGGTTTCGAGATCTCTCCAATTTTTAATTCTTCTTTTGCCATCTCCTAAATTGTATTTAAAAATAATGCCATGAAGTCGTTGCCCGGCATCCAACCAGATCCAATAGGCTCACGACCAATAATTTTTTTTAAGGCCTTAGGGTAGTTTGTGTTTGCCTCTTCAGAAAAGAGTCCTAATCTAAGAACCAGTTCTTTTACCTTTTCCGGTTCTTCTGATTCAATGGCTAGGGTCTCTATCAAAGCGCCATTAACTACTACCTGAGCGTACTCATTAATACAACCCTCAAACTCAAATCCGAATCGATGCTTTAAGGTTTCTACAAAAGCAAGATCCGGATCAGGTTTGATGATCTGTTCAACAAACTCCTCAAGATTATACTCATTTTTGTCAAAACCGGGACTCACAATACCAAGTGCGGGAAATACAATCTGTTTGATTGTTGATGACTTTAAAGGGAACTGTCCGACAAGAAAAGGGTTCCATTGTTCTAAACCATCATGACACTGTTCAAGTGTTTTAATATCCATTAAGCCATTTCTGATCTTAACATTGTGCTTGGTTGTAGCTGTTGATAGAATGTAATAATCGGTCATGACCCGCTCCTGAATTAAAGAACCATGCTGTAATAATAGCTTTAGCCACGCCCCTTGGCAAAGGCCAAATATTCTATACTCGAAACGAGGTAGACTGACGATTTCCATTTTTATTCCCCTGTTTTAAATTTAAACTGATATAATTTTCGTTTAGAATCACTGACAAACCATACCTCATTGGTATTAGGCGTTAAGACAACCCCTTCGGCTTTATCAAGTTCGTGTTTATAGCTTTCTAATACCTCACCGGCGTAGCTTATATGAGTTACATTGGCTGTTTCATCGCTGACAATCCAGAGTCCATTTCCTGAGGGATCGGTAGTGACATCAGAATAGTCAGTGGCAAAGTTGAGGGATCGAATGTTGGTAACCCCTGTTTCAGGAAGCCATTGGGCGAGAACACCGGGGGCTCCTTCATTGACAAGCCAGAAAGTACTTTTAACAGAATCCCAGACAATACCTTCCGGCCCTTTGTTCCCTCCGCCACCAAGGTCTATATCCCATCGTTGAAGTTCTGTTCCACTGAGACTGATTTTAACAATTTGACTCACCTCCTCAAGAAGCAGGTACAGACTGTTATCGATGTTTCTATATGCAATCCCTTCAATGCCCGTCATGTCGAGATTGATACTATTGAGTACATTTCCCATGGTATCGACGCATTGAATTAAACCTGAAGCATCACCGGCGATCCAGAAACAACCAGATTGCAGAGCCATAGACATGCCGCTTGGCTCTGCAACATCCAGTCGAATCTCTTTTGTTTGTACTAATCTTTTTTTATCGTTAGTCGTCTCTTTTTTATCGCAACCCCCAAAAAGGAATGTTGTCAACCCCAAGAAAAGCATAAAAGATAAATTGGCACTCTTCATCATAAAAAATGTTTATAAGGTGTTTTTAGTTTTTTGCAGGGTGTTGACAAGCCTTTAAAACGAGTTACTTTTTTAGGGGGTTGTTAGATGCACCAGGGGTTGGAGTACGATAAACTCCTGACTGGAAGATCACCCAAGTCTCTGCACCATCACTATCCCGACCTGCTGAAGCATCCGTTGGAGGTGCTAACACTGGCTTGCCATCACCGTATTCAATTTGATCGATAAATGTAACACCATCTTGACTAAGTGCAACGGTCTCTCCCGATCCACTTAGTTTAAAATTTGCATGTAAGGGTCCTTGATCTGGTTGACCATCGGCATAAATCACAAGCCAGCTATGCGGTTGTATGGTGGTTTTCTCGCTTTGACCTGTTGGAATTTGATGTTTGTTTGGGGTAGCAAGATCATCGGTTACATACCATCCCCCGATATCAACAGGAAGATCTCCTGAATTGTAAATCTCAAACCAGTCATCAAATTCACCATTCTCGTCGGTCCCAAATGCATCATTGCTCGCCATGAGTTCATTAATAACCAGTTTACCTGGCTTGAGATCGCTATTGGGTGCACCGGGAGTTGGTATTTCAAACACTTGCCAGACAGATCCACCATCTTGAGCTCTACCATATGATTTTTCTGCATCTAATCCATGGCCATCTGATCCAATCCCTGAAGTAAATCCGAAAGCTGCACTGGTTGTTACTAAAACACCCTGAGGTGAATAGATATAGATGTTATTATCTTTCCCTTCATCGGTACTTAGTTTCATCCCTAAATGGACATATTCTCCGGTTAAGGAGGCATCATCTGAGCAGATCAGAACCATGTACCCACCGGCAGGTAGCGTTTTGCCTTCAGGAATCTGGTATTTAGTATCTATGCCATTCTCAGTATCGGTAACATAAAGACCGCTTAAGTTTATGGTTTGTGTGCCTGAATTATAAAGCTCAACCCAATCAAAACCTTCCGTTCCATTGGGAAACCAGAGGGGGTTTACCTTATTGGATGACATAAGTTCGTTTATCACTAACCCTTTGTATGGATCCTCTGCCGGAGGGGTTGCTTGTTCAGGAAGTTCATCCTTAACACATGATCCAAGCAACACTAAAGCAAGGATCGGTAATGCCAAATATTTTCTCATAGTTTTATTCTTAAAAATCAATTTCTACTCTTAATGCGATGGTACTAAAGTCTATTCCACTATCTCCGGTGGGAGCTAACATATCGGTTGTATATTTCCCCCTTCCATTGGCATACCTGTCTTGGTTGACCCATGAGTAGTTAAGCATAAACTTCACACTAGGATTAACATAATAGTTAATTCCGGCAGTAATGATCTCAGCTTCCCCACCTTTTACGCCTGCATCCAGATCGTTGGCATCCATATAGCTATAACGAAGGGCGGCTTCAATAGCTCCTTTCCCATTTTTCTTCATACCAATGCGTGTGAATTCACTCTCGGAGGAGTTATAGACATAGTTTTCACCGGTGATCATCCAGGTTGCAGCAGCAAACCACCCTTGAATATTAACCTTTTGTAGGTCATTTCTACGATGAATATCTTGCATGATGTATTCCCCTTGAAATTTGATGTTGTTATACTGGGCTGCCAATTCTCCGCCCGCCATCAATGCATACTTTGAGTTCTCGATAAAATCGGTATCTACATACTTTTTACGGTTTACATCGGTCTCGGCTCTCATGTTGATTCTGAAAGCCTGTGTTGGGTCACCATACTCTGGTAAAGTAGGTGTTCTATAAGAAATAGAACCTCCTAAATGGATTAGTCGATTATCTTTATTGACAGGAATCCAAACCATTCTACCTGTTAAAGAATAACCCTCATCAGTTCCTACGTTCTTGTTTTGATCTTCTATCAGGACATTATTCATGACATTGGTGAAGACACCTGCCTGGAACAGAAAGTGATTTAACCAATAGCTAGCACCAAAACCAATGTGTCTTCCTGGTGCCATCTCGGTAATCATTGGGCTCTCCATAAATGATTGGTATCTTGAACTGGTCGTTGCTTCCATGCTGAAAGGCTCCTTAAAATTACCCACCTTCACAATCCCATTATTCCAACCATAACGAATGAAGGCATCTTTAACAGATAACTCATCGCTAGAGAAATCTACATCTAATTCACCGCCCCAGTTCTTCCATACTCTGGTTTTAATGGCAAATCGTGCACGACGAATCTTTGCTCCGTTTCCAATTTGGTCATCATCACTCCCAAAGAAAGCTGCTCCATCTACCATGACGCGGTTATCAAACCAAAGTTGAAAATCTTTATCTGTCGACTCAAAATGAAGAACGGCATCCTGCATCTCAGCGGTTATGGCCGTGATATCAACCGATGAGCCATATTCATTGACTTTGCTTTCTTTTGATAGCGTTACAGTAATGTTATCTTTTCCAGCAGGTATAATGATCTTCTTGGCCGAGAAATCACCCGATTCAAATAACACCTCCCTGGAGCCGCCTTGAGCTAATACAACAGTGAACTTACCATCTTTCATGGTCAAGTCACTTAACATCGATGCTCCGGTTAGTCTTACCTTCACATTCGATTGTGGGTTTCCTAACTCATCTTGTACGATACCATGAATTACCTCCTGAGCGAAGGTAGCACTCACTATCGATACCATAAAGGCCATAAAAAAGAGTACCCTTGTTAATTTTCTTTTCATAACAGTTTGATTAAATATTTATGTTTTCTCTTGCGTTTGTCATGTTACAAAACAACCAACATCTATCTAACCCACCAAATCTTTTCCCTCAATCTAAATACTACAAATTGGTTTATTCTAATGTTAAATCAATGATAACATCTCAACAATTGTTTTTTAAGGTGCTGGAAATTAATAGTACTATATCTGTATTACCACAACAAGGAGGCTTTTGTACGGCACATGGACCATCTCTATCCCTTATAAACTTTAGGATATCTAAAGATCAAAACCGATTTAGGAAACTCTAAGGAGGGGAATCAAATACTAAAGCGATGAGATAAATTCAGTAATGGATCCGGAGGGAGTAATCCCAAGTTTCTTTCTTAACCGATATCGATTCATCTCGACACTTCGAGGCGTAATATTCAGCAGAGAAGCAATCTCTTTAGACGATAGCCTTAACCGTAAAAAAGCCACTAAACGACGTTCGTTTTGTGTAAGATCAGGGAATTTCTGCTGTAATCGAATAAAGAAGTCTCGCAAATGTTCATCAACCATCAGGTAGAAGCTCTCGCGCTCTTTATCCATGCTGATAGCCTCGGTAAGCATGATGATTACCTTTTGCAACTCTTCTCGTACTTGGTTGTTTTCTGACCTGGTTCTGGTGGCTTTAATTTTCTCACGCATCTCTGTGATAAAATCATTCTTTTGAATGATCACAAGCGCCATATTCATCAGTTGATCATTCCTTAATCGAAGATCCTCCTCAAGTCGTCCTTTTTCCAACTTTTGGTCACTTAGTTGTTGATAGATTACCGCTAATCGTTGTTCATAGTCGTTTGCCCGAGTGAGAAGTTGTCGGGCATACTCATTTTTCAAACTTTTTTTCCATCTATAAATCAAAAAGGAAGATGTACTCCCAAGAATGGCCAGAAGGATCATCGAAATGATAAAGTACTCCTGATGCTCTATGTTTAGGAGGCTTGTATTTTGGTTGAAGAGAGTAATGTTTTGATCGTTAAAGAGGAGAACAATAGATGCGATAACGAGAGGCATCAAGAGGCCCGGAATAGTAATTCTTAGAGAAGAGAAGAGACGAGATGAGTTACTATCAAGTTTAGTCCATCGAGAATAACGAGTTAAGAGCAGGGCTCCTGAAGAGAGGTTAGTGGTAAGGAAATTGAAAGGAAGAGTCATTAATGTGAGTGCAACATCGACATAAATAGCGATAGCCTCTTTCCCGGTTTTATGATGATGGTTGTTTGAGATAAAACCAAGAATTACGAACGATAGAGCACTCCAGCTGAAAGAGTACCATGGCAGTGACTCAGAATAAACCAACATGGTTAAAACTCTTAAGGAATAGAAGAAGGCGGTACTTGTGATGAGAACCATTAAGCTCCGTGCCAAATCAGCTCCAATTCCTAATTGAGTATCTCGTTTGAAGAGGGAGCCTTTTCGTTGAAGGAAGAAGTGGAGATACAGAGCCTTTTCAGAGTAAATGAGCTTAACTCTAAGGGTTAGAAACAGAAACCATAAGACAAGAGAAGAGAAGAATATGGAGTCAGCATAGGGTCTATTGAGTAGAGCAAGAACCCAGACCACCATTTCGATCCATCCGATGCCCGGTAGGCTAACCATAAAGACTAAACCACCCAATAGGAGGATCAGAGAGGTGATATAGTTTGGTTTAATAATGTCAATAAGGGGAAAAGAGTATGAGAGAAAAAGGCCTGTTAAGTAAACGGCAGTAAAAATAAAGGCTTTAATTCGTTGATGAGGATAGGAATGACCCAGGTTAATGCGCGCCAATAGAGTAGCATGCAAAAGAGCCAAAGTCATTATCAGAATTAAGATAATTGTCATTATCTCAAAAGTTTAAGCGAAATCAGGTTTAGGAAAGAGGCGATCTCTCCAGATGATTTGGCAACTTTCTCAATATGGAGAGTAAAGTACCTCAGATGGATCTTTTGACTTAGTTTAAGATCAGGGAAGTCATGAAAGATCTTATATTTCAATCTTAGGGCCTGTTGTTCGCAATCTAGAACGTAGAAATTGATTTTATTCAGTTTATCCTTAACCGCTCTGATATCCATAAAGAAAGCCCGTGAGGCCGGAATTGAAGCTTCGCCTGCCAGAGAGGCCAGTTCATTAAGCTTAATAAAGCTGTTTTTAAGTTCTTCAGGTATCATAGGAGACTCAGCATAAAACAACTGGATGCATTCATGAGTAATTTGGTTGAGAGAATACACCCGACCAATTAGATCTGCTATGGTACTATTTAACCCTGAGGCCATTGGTCTAAGGTATAGCTCATTAATCAAATTCTGATTTAACTCGGAGAGTTTTAGGTATAGTTGATCATTTTGCGATACTTGAGATTCAAATCGTTCCCGATCCCCTTCTAAGTAGGCTTGTACCCCGTTTCTGAATGCCAAGATGAGCTGTTCAGACATGCTTAGCATTGTTTCGACATCCTTGGTCTGACGATTGGCCTCTGTTTTGAAAAATGGCATCTCGTTAAATGTGTGTATTATATCTTAATCAAATATAGTTAATTCTCGGCTAGCTATATCGGAGAGGTCCCTATTAGAAGGGATGTAGGGGTATAATAAGAAAAACCAGCTCTAAAAATCAAGTTGTTAAACATTTTGAGTTGTGGTGAATCCAAAAGGTAGATTAAGTGTGAAACTTTAAATGTTGAATCTGGTTATAGCGGTATTAGTTTTGTATTCATAGGTAATTTATTACCATTGTAAACTAATTTCATGGAGGAATGATTAAAGACACCATAAAGATACATGATAGGTATACTTTCGAGCTGAAGCTTGAGTTTCCTGCCGAAGATGGTGTTAACATTACTGAATACAATGTGAATTCGTGGTTGTTTATACCGGCAGCTTTAGAAATAAATAAGGTTACTTTTCCGAAAGAGGCCTTTTTTAATAGCTTGAAAAACCTGATTCGTTTCACTACGCCAGTTTGTTTATTGCGTGATATGACCGTTGGAGAGAATAGTCCGGTTAGCAAGCTTGAAAAGGCTGCATTTCGGTTTAGTTCGCAGCCGATTGATGAAAATCGGGTGAAATATGTTCAGCGGTTAAAGCTTTTTGCCTCTGTTTTTGCCAAGTCATTGCAAGATAGCATTGATCTGGCAAAGAAGATTAAGCCAGTTGAAGATCAAATCCATCTCTTTGATGCTATCTTGAAAGAGACAGAAATAGCCTTATTAGCTTATAGAGCGGTTATTCCTAAACTTAGGGTACCTACACTGAAGAAGAAGGACTTTAATCGGTTTCTTTTAACAGATGAGTATATTAGTTTGCTTACAGAGTATAAACTTCTTCGAATGGGTGAGTTCTTAGAGCGTACAGGTAAATCGGGGGAAGTTAAGAGCCAGTTATTACAAAAGATATTCTCTTTTGCCCGTAAAGAGATGGATTATCGGGTAGAGCAGGGTTATATGTCTGTTATTGACCCCGAGTCTGATAACGAGGCATTTCTTCATAGAATAAGTATGTTAAAGAAGTATGCCGGCAGTACACTTTTTTTAAATGTACAGACTAGTCGAGACGGTCAATTGGCTGAGCAGCTTCTTTTTTCTTTAGCTGCAGGACTCTCTATGGTGTTTGCAACGGCTGTAGCTTTCTGGTCGCAAAGTAAGTATGGGAATTTTACGATGCCTTTTTTTGTCGCTCTTGTGCTAAGTTATATGGCTAAAGATCGAATCAAGGAGATTGCTAGAGGCTATATGTCAGGGCAATTAAATAAGTTGTTTTATGACTTCAGAACCTTAATAACCAACTCAGATGGATATGAATTGGGTTTTATAAAGGAGAGTATGTCATATCCTGATTTTGAGAAATTACCTGAGGAGATAAGGAGTGCCAGACGTAGAACCATTAACACCGATGTAGAATATGAACCTAAGGATGAGAAGATCATCAGCTATAGAAAAAGAATTCATATCTACTCGAAGAAGTTGAGACGAAGCGAAAGGGCTAAAGATTTTGCGGGGATTACCGATGTCATGCGGTTTAATCTGACCTCTTTTATTCGCATGATGGATGATCCGGAACGTGACCTTTTATATCCAACAGGAACCGGAGTACACTATGTTAAAGGGCATCGGGTTTATCATCTTAACCTTTTAATAAACTATATTTCACCTACAGGTACTAATTTTAAACGTTTTAGAATTGTTTTGAATCGACAAGGGATCGTCCGAATTGACAGAATTAAAATCAAGTTATAGCTTATTAAACCTAATATTTCAAACCTATGAAACAATTTTACTTCAACACTTCTCAATCAGTAGCTATTGGAAGAGCATTAACTTTAAGTGCTGCTTTCTTGCTCTTGTTTTTTACCACTCCCGCTAAAGCTCAGCTCTATATTAATGAGTTTCTAGCAAGTAATAATACCTGTTTTGCTGGTCCTGAAGGGGATTATCCAGATTGGATTGAGATCTACAATGCCGGTTCAGTTGCGGTTGATCTTGGGGGTTACTGGATGTCTGACGACCTTAACGAACCAGATAAAAGGGAGCAGATCCCTACAACTTCTCCATTACTCACTACTGTTCAACCGGGTCAGTTTATCCTTTTCTATGCCAATGGAAACGCCGCTGGTAGTGTGCTTAACTTTAACTTTAAATTAAGTGGCAATGGGGAACATGTTGGTCTATGGATGCCTGACAAAACCACTGTCGTTGATACATTGACCTATTCTGCACAGACTACCGATATCTCAATGGGAAGATCTCCAAACGGTGGTTCTGTATGGTATCTCTTTAATACTCCAACTCCAGGTGCCTCAAATCCTGATTATACCGGGATCTCTAACCTCCCTTCTAATTCTCTTAACATCTATCCTAATCCGGTAAAGGCCTCATCTATTATTGAATTCAGAGCCTTAAAATCAACCAATTGTGCTATTGATATTTATGACTTAGCCGGTCAGAAAGTCTCTACCATTATCGATGAAAACATCACAGCCGGCGTTCATTCTTATACCCTAAACGCTGCAAATCTTCCTCAAGGGATCTACTTCGTAAAGCTGATTACCTCTGAAGGATCAACCACACGTAAGATTCAGATTATCCATTAATCTTCTATCTCCTTACGATTTACCGCTTTCATACGGGGGAACCAATTTCTAGGTTCTCCCGTGTTTTTTTAATACCTCTGGCTTACACCATGATGCCACTTTGGTACTTAGTTTCAAAACAATCATCTCACCTCGTATGTTTGTGGCGATGATAAAGGACCGAGATGTATAGCTAATGTTGTATTTTAGTTACACATTCGGGGGGGGTAGATGAGCTATTTTCACCCAAGTACAAAAT
>Ga0209066_10001405_pt1 | contig 31904 bp, 37 predicted proteins | sample All_14_2_FD_187198 | JGI IMG/M metagenome (GOLD analysis project Ga0209066, IMG submission 187198) | Freshwater microbial communities in response to fracking from Pennsylvania, USA - Allegheny Zone_MetaG_DW_15 (SPAdes) (version 2) ... | reverse complement strand
CGCGCGCCGGGTGGATTTTTATGATGTGAAAGCGGATGTGGAAGCATGGCTTTCACCACGCAATGCCAACTTTGAAAAAGCCGATCATCCGGCGTTGCATCCCGGACGAAGCGCCAAGGTGGTTGTAGAAGGCAAGCCGATAGGCATGCTCGGCGAACTGCATCCGCGCTGGGTACAAAAATACGAGCTGGGCAGCGCGCCCGTGGTATTCGAGCTTGATTTGGCTGCACTGCTGGAAATACCTGCGATCGAATACATCGAAGTCTCGCGCTTTCCTGCTGTCGTGCGTGATATCGCGCTGGTTGTGCCGCAAACCCAGGCAGCCGGTCCGCTGCAGGCCGCGCTGCGCGCGGCCGCGCCGGCCATGGTGCGCGACATCGTGCTGTTCGATGTGTATCAGGGAAAAGGCTTGGGCGAATCACAAAAGAGTCTTGCTTTTCACATAGTTATGCAAGATACTCAACAAACGCTTGAAGATGCGGCGGTAGAGGCCGTCATCGCCAAGCTGGTCGCAGTGGCGCAACTCGACTTTGCCGCAAGCCTTCGTTAAAAACCTGTTGTTGGAGCGCGTATGACATTAACCAAAGCCGAGCTTGCCGATCTCCTGTTTGAAAAAGTAGGGCTGAACAAGCGCGAGGCGAAAGACATGGTCGAAGCTTTTTTCGACGCAGTGAGAAGTGCGCTTGAAAGCGGTGAAGACGTGAAGCTGTCGGGCTTCTGCAATTTCCAGTTGCGCGACAAGCCGCAACGCCCGGGACGCAACCCGAAAACCGGCGAAGCGATACCGATCACCGCGCGCCGTGTCGTGACTTTTCATGCCAGCCAGAAGCTCAAGATGGCTGTTGAGGCATTCCCGCGTGGCGATACCCAGCAATAGCCGGGAAGATTTGCCACCGATCCCCGCCAAGCGTTACTTCACCATCGGTGAAGTCAGCGAGCTGTGCGGCGTCAAACCCCATGTGCTGCGTTACTGGGAGCAGGAGTTCACGCAGTTGCGTCCGGTCAAGCGGCGCGGCAACCGGCGCTATTACCAGCATCACGAGGTCCTGCTCGCACGCCGCATCCGCGAGTTGCTGTATCAGGAAGGCTTCACGATCAATGGTGCCCGGCATCGGCTGGAAGAGCACGCGGAGGCCAAGCAAAACGGACAGGAACAACATGGCGAACCGTCTGCAAACACCGCATCGCTGCGTAATGAAATCGCGGCAATCATCAATTTGCTGCGCACAGACGAAGATAAGTAGCGACTCCTTTGCTATACTGCGCACTTGTCGGGGCGTGGCGCAGCCTGGTAGCGCACTTGCATGGGGTGCAAGGGGTCGCGAGTTCGAATCCCGCCGCCCCGACCAGTAATACCAAGGGTTTCCAGTCACAAGCTGGAAACCCTTTTTCATTTGTGCAATTTTTTTGTGTAACGCAGCGCGAAAAGTCGGCGGTGATGAAGCCCCTGCGCAGCAGGGCGGTCGAACAAAGTACGTTCTCCTCGCCGTTGCGGATGGCGAGACGGCGGCGAATGGCTCTGTCGCCCCCGAAAGAACTGGTTTGCCGCGTGGATTCAAAACAATTCAAAATAAAAAAAGGTTTCCGGTTGATCGCCGGAAACCTTTTTTGCTTGCAGAGATAGCTAGCTGGGTTGTTTAGTTAAGCGCAGATATCTGTGGTTACCCAATATAGCGAAGCGAAATGCCCGTGCGGATGAACAGGCTGTTACTTGTCGCCTTTTGCCGTGTCCTGGATTTTCTCGCCGGCTTTTTCAATCTGTTGCCCGGCCTTGTCTACCGTCTCATCGACCTTTTTTCCGGCTTGTTCAGCCGGCCCTTCCTGCTTTTGGCAGGCGGTAAGCGTAGCGGCCATAAGGATTGTCAAAAATCCTGTGGTGATATTTCTGCATAGTTTGGTCATTGGTGTCGCTCCGTTAATGTTTCAGATTAGCGCTTTATACGCGAAATTTTGGTACCTTCGATGCTGAGGCTCGCCATGAGTCCCTGCTGGTCGAAAATGAAGGCATAAGCGTCATCTTTGGCTGTCGTCGTCGACAGGTTTTTGGCAATGCCCTCATTCACCACGACTACCGTTGGTCCAACACCGAATTCCCAGCCCTTCGACTTGTCGAGATATTTGACAGCCTTGTCGCTCATGAGAAACACGACATAGCCGTATGATTCGGCGCCCGCCTGCCAGCCCCATGACGCGGAAACCGAGTTGTAATAGCCGGCATGAGTCGAACCCTTGGTCAGAACGCCTTCACCATAACTGCCGCCGAATATCAATCCAGCCTTGACGATCTTCGGAAACACCAGCACCGCCTTGGCCTTTTTGCCGAGTTTCTCGGCGGCAGGATTGGTTTTGTACAAGGTTTGTAGCGCCTGGGCGGCGTCCTTGTCGAGGTCTTCCGCGGTCGCTGCGATTGCGCTGCTGCTGATTGCGCACAGCGACAAACTGGTAGCGGTCACGAACAGTAAGTTAAGAAAATTGCGTCGAATATTAGTCATATTGGTTCCTTTGAGTGGTTGTGTGGTCGGTGTCGATCAAGATCAACAACGCCGGGTGGAGGAGGGCGCGTCAAGGACGCACCTAACCTTGCATTCAGTTCTTTTGCTCGTTTGCTTCGTTCTTGATTGCCTGGCCACCCTGTTCAATATCCTTTCCGGCGCCTTCAACTGTGTTACAGGCGCTGAGCGTTAAAACTGTGCCTGCCAGGAACAGTGTCGCGAGCAGCGGTGCGAAAAGTCTTTTCATGATGATGATCTCCGGTTGTGGAAAGTGTTTGCCTTGAAACGCACGTGACAGATACTGTGTTGAGTACAGTCAGATTGCATGATGCATTTAATATGCCAGGGTGTTCTGTGCGTTACCGTACACAATCCAATTAGTCTGCTTTTATTGCATCAAATATTCCGCCTTGCCATGCGTGCCAGCGCGTGTTGCCGGGCAGACGATCGAGGCTCAACAGTAGCCAGCGGCAAAATTGCTGCCTCACCGAGCGGTGGCGATTGCGTGCCTGTCGCAGTGGATTATTGATTTGATACGCCCTTGATTAATTTTGGGAACCAATCCTGCTGAATAACTTGTTGCGCCAGCCGCCAGAAAAGCTGCGGTTGTCGCTCATGTGCGACATGATAAAGCGCGGTGGCTCATGGTTTTCGCACATTCGCATAACGTGTGTTGTCTCCAAGCAGAGACGAAAGCGGACAATTCCTGCATGGGGTGATCGCATAAAGCCCTGGTCAATTAATCGCTATGCCTGTAGCTCCTCCTGGCTATACAACATCAGGACCCTAACTCCTTGATTGATCAACCACTATGTCCATAGTGGCATGGTGATTGCTGTTGCAAAGCTGTATCCCGATCGATGCCTGCGTTAATAGATAGTCTGTATTGGTACAGGTTCAGCCAATATGCAATGGAGCCGGGACTATCAATTCCGCTTTCTTCGCCTGGAGCACCGCCATGAACCAACCTGTCACTAAACTCAAAAAACATCGATTGCCACCCTTGAAGTATGACTATGCGGCGCTTGAGCCTTGTATCGATTCACGCACCATGATGCTGCATCACGGCATACACCATGGCTCGTATGTAGCGAAGTTGAATGAGGTATTGGAAAAGTTTCCGGACCTTCGCAACTGTTCGGCGTTGTCGCTCCTGCGGAACCTCGACAAGCTGCCACAGGAAATCAGGTTGACGGTTCGCCATAATGCCGGAGGTCATGTCAATCACAGCATGTTCTGGCGGGCCATGCGGCCGGGCCTGGGGAGCGAACCCAAAGGACTGCTTCGTGAGGCGATCAATCGCGATTTTGGCAGCGTCGAAAAGTTCATGGCCCAATTCGAAGAAGAAGGCACCAAGTTGTCAGGGTCGGGATGGGTATGGCTGGTGCGAGCCCTGCAGGAGAAGGGCAAGCTTGAGGTGATCACGACTTCCAATCACGATCATCCAGTGCGACTGAACCGGTTTCCGATATTGCTGAACGATGTATGGAAACACGCTTACTTCATGAAATATGAAAGCCGTCGTGCCGCTTATCTGAAGGCTTGGTGGGCAGTGGTCGACTGGGATGAAGCCGCTCGCTGTTTTGATCTCTCCGATAAGTCTGCGGAAGAACACTGGGAGGCAGAGGGCGGCTAATCTCCTTGCAAAACAAAAGTGACGGGTACCGCCAGCGGCTATGTACGCTAACAGACGGACGGCGGATGGCAATCAGCGTAGTCTTTAATGTCGCCAGGCGTACGGCTTCTTATATTTATCATCACCCTACGAAAGGAACCAAAATGAACTGGGATCGAATTGAAGGTAACTGGAAGCAATTCAAAGGTAGCGCCAAGCAACAGTGGGGCAAGCTTACCGACGATCAACTGGATGTGATCGCGGGCCGGCGGGATCAACTTGCCGGCAAGATTCAGGAGATATACGGCATTGCCCAGGACGAGGTGGAATCGCAGTTGGCCCACTGGCAGAAACAGCAGAAAGACATTGCTGATTCCAGCAACTGAACCCATAATCTCATTCAATAGGAAAATCATGAAAAATTCAAAAATCAGTGTGATCGCGCTCGTCATGGGACTTGCCTTCAGTGTCGGTGCAATGGCCGAAAGCATGTCGAAACAACAATACAAGTCTTTTGGAAAAAACATCGACGCCGAATACAAGGCATCCAAGGCTGGATGCGACTCACTTGCAGGCAATGCCAACGACATATGTGTTGCTGAGGCCAAAGGCAAGCAGAGCGTCGCCAAGGCCGACCTTGAAGCCAATTACAAACCCAGCGTCAAGGCCCGATACAAGGCAGCTATCGCCAAAGCCGATGCGGATTATTCGGTAGCCATCGAGAAATGCGATGACAAGGGCGGTAACGACAAGGATGTTTGCGTCAAGGAGGCGAAAGCAGAAAAAGTTCATGGCATGGCCGACGCCAAGGCGCAGATGAAGGCTGCGGAAGCCGGCATAGTGGCGCACGAGAAATCCGTCGACGCGAATGCAACGGCAAGCGAAAAATCGGTCGATGCGCGTCATGATGCTGCAGTTGATAAACGCGATGCCGACTATAAGGTTGCCAAGGAAAAGTGCGATGTCCTGGCTGGTGAAGCTAAGGATAGGTGCATAAGTGATGCAAAGGCCAGTTTCAGCCAGCGTTGAACTGCATCCGACAAAAAGCTCCTTGCGTTGATCGCTAACTGAAAGAGGTACTGACATGCTTTATACGATTGCTGTTGTCCTGCTCATCCTATGGTTGCTGGGACTGGTTACTTCCTACACACTGGGAGGGTTTATCCACATCCTCCTGGTGATTGCCGTTGTGGTCGTTCTGCTTAGAATCATCCGCGGGCAATCGCCTTTGTAATGACGCGGGATTCGGCTTCAGTGTTGTGGTGATTCCGTTCGGACTGTTGAATGAGGCACTTGCAACCGGGCTGGTCTGCGTTTTGCGCTACAAGCGTTACTACTTCATGGCCAAGGGCATTCATGGAGAGATTGAAGAACCGGCCCGGCCCGCCATTACCTGGCGTGGGTCGGGCAAATCCAACTCAAGCAGACCATGATCAGACTTAAATTATCGATTGACCTTTGGTATGACATTGCGCATCAGGCCAGCGATTTCATTTTCAACATCCACGCTGCGGAAACGGAACATCAGAAAGTTGTGGCGGAGAGTCTCGATGTCCAACCGCCGGTGCTATCAACCGTTTATTCCGACACGGTCTACGGCACCCGTTTCCTGAGACTCAAGGCTGATCCCGGGCCGTTGACGGTCCGCTATGCCGCTACCGTGGATATCGATCACTATATCGGGTCACCCGCGTACATAAACGAAATTCCGGTTTCGCAATTGCCGCCTTCGGTATTGCCGTATGTCTATCCGAGTCGTTACTGCCAATCCGACCGCTTGCGGCGGTTCGCAACGCGCGAATTCGGTGATCTCGGGCAGGGCTATCGGCGGGTTCAGGCAATATGCGACTGGGTGCGCCTGAAAACCGCCTTCGTGTCTGGCGCGTCGGATATCACAACGTCAGCGGTCGACACCCTGATCGAACAGGTCGGCGTGTGCCGCGACTTCGCTCACCTGATGATCGCGTTGTGCCGGGCGCTAAACATTCCCGCCCGTTTTGTCAGCGGGATCGATTACGGCGCAGACCCGGCGCTTGGTCCCACCGATTTTCACGCCTATGTCGAGGTTTTTCTCGGCGACCGCTGGTATTTGTTCGATCCGACCGGCATCACCCCACCGATGGGCCTGGTCAGGATCGGCACCGGGCGTGACGCGGCCGATATATCGTTTGCCACCATGTTCGGCGCGGTGCGTTCATCGTCACCGGTAATTCATATTGAAGCGGTGGACGATGCGGCGAACGGATTTATCCTGCCGTACCATAGCACCGAGGCGCTGTCTTCGATGGCGGCTGCATAGCCCTGCCTGACCGGACGCGAGATATTGTCCGGAAGTGCGTCAGGCAACGCTCAACCCGAATTTGTTAACACACCGCAGCGCGCGATAGCATAGGTGGAGGTCGGATTCTGTGGGTGGGGTAGCACCGGGTGTTGTAAAAAGTCGGCGCTGGCGAGACGGCGAAACTGAGCAAATCGCTCGCCGATGGCATGGTGAAGGAAAAGATAGCGTCAAAACTTCCCTTGGCAAAATATTTGGTAGTTGTCGCCTGTGCTGCCGGAGCAGTCACTGCAAGCGTCACCGCGGTGCCAACTACGCTGCCTGAAGTTATCTCTCGGTTACCCATTGCCTTTCTCCTTGCAGGTAAGGTAAGGTAAAGCAAAGCTATTCGCAGTGTTGAAAAATATTGCGTACCAAGTATGCGTTGCATCTGACCGCGAAATTGGAAGACGGGCAATAGGGCATGCCGCCTAGTGGTGAAAACCGCATGGTTGTCAGAGAGTTTCGCAACTGGGTTGGCTCCCGGCCAGTCCGGTTTTTTGTATGCGGGCCGGCATTGCAAATGAAGTGAACGACATGTCGTCATACGAGTATTTCAACTGGGATATGCATCCGTGGATTGAGACCGGGGTCAGCGCACTTGTCGCGCTGGTCGTGATGGGTGTTGTCTATCGCATCGGCACCATGGCGCTGCGACGCCTGACGGCGCCGCACGTCACGGCCGACATTGTGGTGCGCTATGCGACGCGGCCATTCGAATTCATCCTGTCGCTGCTGGGCCTGCAGATCGTCTGGAACAATGCGCCGCCGAATTTGCACCTGATCGAGCTGATACGCCATCTCAATTCTCTGCTGCTGATCGCGGCGATCACCTGGTTTGGCATACAGTGCATTCGCGGCGCCTGTGAAGCGGTGGTCGCTCTGCATCCAATCAATGTCGCCGACAATCTTGAAGCGCGGCGGGTGCACACACAATCACGTGTGATCTCGCGCATGCTGATGTCGATCGTCGCCCTGATCGGCCTTTCATCGATCCTGATGAGCTTTCCCAACATTCGCCAAATAGGCATGAGCCTGCTTGCCTCGGCCGGTCTCGCTGGTCTGGTGGCCGGCATTGCCGCGCGTCCGGTACTGGGCAACCTGATCGCGGGCCTGCAGATCGCGTTGAGTCAGCCGATCCGCCTTGACGATGTGGTGATCGTGCAGAATGAGTGGGGCTGGATCGAGGAAATCACCGGCACTTATGTCGTGGTCCGTTTATGGGACGAGCGACGGCTGGTGGTGCCGTTGCAATGGTTCGTCGAAAACCCGTTCCAGAACTGGACTCACACCAGCTCGCAAATCATCGGCACGGTGTTTCTCTGGGTTGATTACCATATGCCGCTGGAACCGTTGCGCCAGGAGCTGGCACGTATTTGCAAGACGACGCGCGAATGGGACGGGCGCGTTGCCCTTTTACAGGTGACCGACTCGTCGGAGCGCGCCTTGCAATTGCGTGCGCTGGTCAGTTCGACCGACTCGTCGCGCAACTGGGATCTGCGCTGTCTCGTACGCGAGAAGCTGGTGGCTTTTGTGCAGGATTGTTATCCGCAGTATTTACCGACAATTCGTGCCAGTATTACGGAGGAGGGGCAGAAAAACGAGCATGGTCAAAAAGGTTGATCCTCGGCAGATAGGAGGGAGGCCGGTGCAGTTAATGAAAAAAGGTTTCCGGTTGATCACCGGAAACCTTTTTTGCTTGCAGTGATAGCTTAGCTGGGTTGTTTAGTTAAGCGCAGATACGGCTTGAGCGTTTTCCAGCCGGCAGTGAAAATGCCCTTGGCTTCTTCATCGGATACCGCCGGAACGATAATGACATCGTCGCCATTTTTCCAATTCACCGGCGTGGCGACACGATGTTTGGCGGTGAGCTGCATTGAGTCCAGCACGCGCAATATCTCATCAAAGTTGCGCCCGGTGGTCATCGGGTAGGTCATCATGAGCTTGATTTTTTTGTCCGGGCCAATGATGAAGACAGAACGCACTGTTGCATTGGTGGCGGCTGTGCGGCCTTCTGCCGTGCCGGATTCGTCTGCCGGCAGCATGTTGTACAGCTTGGCCACAGTCAGGTCGCTGTCGCCTATCATCGGATAGTTGACCGCATGGCCTTGGGTTTCTTCAATATCCTTTTCCCATTGGATGTGCTTTTCCACGGGATCCACGCTCAGGCCGATCACCTTGCAGTTGCGTTTGGCGAACTCAGGGGCCAGCTTCGCCACATAGCCTAGCTCGGTGGTGCATACCGGAGTAAAGTCCTTCGGGTGGGAAAACAGGATGGCCCAGCCATTGCCGATCCATTCATGGAAGTTGATGGTGCCCTGGGTGGTGGCGGCCGTAAAGTTTGGCGCTTCATCATTGATGCGTAGTGACATGTTTATTCTCCTTGCGAGTTAAAAATCAGGTTAAGCATCCGGTATGCGGAAAACCCCATGCAGCTTTTGTTGGTCTTATGAGTAGATATCTTGGGGTGCTGTGCGGAGATCGAATGATAGTCCATCAATGCTTAACCGGTGAAGCTGCTAGAATTCACACCGCGGCGGGTCTCCCCGCATTGTGGAGTGGTGAACCTGGTCAGGTCCGGAAGGAAGCAGCCACAGCCGTTTTCTGCAAGTGCCGGGGATCAGGCTCGCCGCACCGGTTTTTGCATGCCGCGCAGCGAGTGTCGTTTTGTGGCAGTTCCAGTGGCCGCTTCTCCGCCGCTTCCCCGCTTTGGTGGCTTGGTAAAATTAATATATGAGTTATCAGGTTCTCGCCCGCAAATGGCGCCCAAAATCCTTTGCCACGCTGGTGGGGCAGGAACATGTTGTGCGCGCATTGACGCACGCGCTGGACCAGAATCGCCTGCACCATGCGTATCTGTTCACCGGCACGCGCGGGGTGGGCAAGACGACACTGGCGCGCATCATGGCCAAGGCGCTGAATTGCGAAACTGGCGTGACTTCGACGCCCTGCGGCGTGTGTTCTTCTTGCGTCGAAATCGACAGCGGCCGCTTTGTGGATTACATCGAGCTGGATGCCGCCTCGAACCGCGGCGTGGATGATATGACGCAATTGCTGGAGCGGGCAACCTATGCGCCTACGTCGGGCCGCTACAAGGTGTATGTGATCGACGAAGTCCATCAGCTTTCCGGGCATGCGTTCAATGCGATGCTGAAAACGCTGGAAGAGCCGCCGGCGCATGTCAAGTTCATTCTGGCGACCACCGATCCGCAGAAGATTCCGGTCACGGTGCTGTCGCGCTGCCTGCAATTCAACCTGAAGCAGATGCCGCAGGCGGCGATTGTGGATCATCTGGCGCGGGTGTTGGCGGCTGAGGAAATTGCGTTTGAGCCGGCGGCGCTGCGTCACTTGGCCAAAGGTGCGGCGGGCAGCATGCGCGATGCGCTGTCGCTGCTCGACCAGGCGATTGCCCACGGCGCCGGCGCGGTGGCGGAGGAGGGCGTGCTCGCCATGCTGGGTACGGTCGGCGATGAACATCTGTTTGCCCTGCTCGATGGCCTGGTGACGAACAATGTGCATGCCCTGCTGGCGGTGGCGCAGCAGATGGATACGAAGAGTCTTTCTTTTGATGGCGGTTTGCAGGAGCTGGCGACCCTGTTCCATCGCATCGCGCTGGCGCAGTTTGCTCCGGAAGCGCTGAGTGATGGGTTGGAGCGCAACCGTCTTGCGCCTTACGCCGCCGCGCTGGATGCCGAGTTTCTGCAACTGGCTTACCAGATTGCGATCCATGGCCGTGACGAGCTGGCATTGGCGCCGGATGAGTATGCCGGTTTTGTCATGACATTGCTGCGGCTGCATGCGTTCCGTCCGGAACGGGCGGTGCCGGCTGCGCCGTCGGCCAGCGTTGCAACCAATGTTATAACTTCAGCTGCCGCGAGTGCAACCGCGCCGCGCGCTGTGCGGACGGCGCCACCGGTTGCGACGCCTGCCCCACCGTCGCAACCGGTGGTACAGCCCGCAGCACAGCCCGCGGTAAAGCCTATCGCCGTATCACCAGCGCCGACTATTTCAAAACCACCCGTCGCCGCTGCAGATGGCGACGGGTGGCATGAGCAGGTAGCCAGACTGCCGTTAAGCGGCATGGCAAGGCAACTGGCACAGCACTGCGAGTTATCACAACTCACCGATGCGACAATCCATTTGCGCCTGTCACCGGTGCATAAGCACTTGCTGGGCAAGGCGCAGCAGGACAAATTGCAGACCGAGTTGCAAATTCATTATGGCCGACCGCTACGCATGGAAATCGAGGTCGCCGAACCCGCCGGCGTGACACCGGCAGAGCGTAGCCAAACAGCGCAGCGCGAGCGGCAAGACCGCGCCATTGCATCCATCGAGCAGGACCCCTTTGTGCGTGAAGTGGTCGACCTGTTTGATGCCAGCATCGACGAATCAACGATCAAACCCTTGAAGGAGCAGTGAGCATGATGAAAGGCGGCATAGCCGGATTGATGAAGCAGGCGCAGCAGATGCAGACCAATATGGCCAAGGCGCAGGAAGAGCTCGCGCTGCTGGAAGTGGAAGGCCAGTCCGGCGCAGGCGCGGTGAAAGTGGTGATGACCTGCAAGCATGAAGTCAAGCGCATCACTATCGATCCTGCGGTAATGGACGACAAGGAAATGCTGGAAGACCTGATCGCGGCCGCGATGAATGACGCGAACCGCCGAGCGGAGGCGACTACGGCGGAAAAGATGAGCGGCTTTGCTGCCGGCATGCAATTGCCGCCAGGCTTCAAGCTGCCATTTTGATTTTTCTGGTTGGTCAAGCCACATGGCGATGAATGCCAGCCTTGATGAATTGATCGAGGCCTTGCGCAGCCTGCCAGGGGTTGGCCCGAAAGCGGCGCAACGCATGGCTTATCACCTGTTGCAGCGGAACCGGCGCGGCGCCGAACGGCTGGCCCGTGCGCTGGATTCGGCCTTGTTGAACTTGCAGCATTGCATACGCTGCAATAATTTCACCGAAACGGAAGTCTGCGACCGCTGCGCATCGGCACGACGCGACCCGGCACAACTGTGCATTGTCGAAATGCCGGTGGATTTGAACAGCATGGAGCAGACGCAGGCCTACAACGGCCTGTACTATGTATTGATGGGGCGCTTGTCGCCGCTGGATGGCATCGGCCCGAAAGAGCTGGCGTTCGAGCGGCTGATCGCGCGTGCCACCGATGGCATTGTCCAGGAAGTGATTCTGGCGACCAATTTCACCAATGAAGGCGAAGCCACGGCGCATTATCTTTCGGAATTGCTGCATGCACGTGGCATCAAGGTCAGCCGCATCGCACGCGGCCTGCCGGTCGGCGGCGAACTGGAGTTTTCCGATTCGGCAACGGTGGCGCAGGCGTTGCGCGAGCGCCGGGATTTTGACTGAATACGAAAAACTGATTAAACCAGCGTACCCAGCATTTCCCGCGTGAATGGCACCAGTTCACGCCAGCGTCCGCTACGAACCTTGTCGCCCCAGTCGGGGTTGGCCACCATCGCCCGGCCGACGGCAATCAGGTCGGCGGTGCCATCGGCCAGCGCTTGTACCGCCTCAATCGGGTCAGCCAGTTGGCTCTCGGCGCCCATCAGCGATTCGCCGACCGAGGTGGAGTAGGTGATGCCACCGGCGGCGCTGACCGGCAGGCCGGACAGCTGGCGCGCATGCCAAGCCAGACTGTGTCCGGCAGGGTCGGCCGCAGCGGTGAAAGCTGGCGTGTTCAAACGATAACCCACGGTGTGCAAGCCATTGAGTCCGGCCTGCTTCATGCAGTTCAGGGTTGTTGCCAGTTCTTGCGGGTTTTTCCAGGTGGTCGCAGCGAAATCATTCACCGCGAATTGCGACAAGCCCATCAACAACGGGTAATCGGCCGAAGTTGCTGTGCGTGAAGCGCGCAGGATATCGCAGGCGAATCGCGCCCGTGCGGCGACATCTCCGCCATAGCGGTCTTGCCGCTGGTTGCTGTCGGCATTGAAGAATTGATGGATCAGGTAGCCGCTGGCGCTGTGGAACAGCACGCCATCAAATCCGGCGCGTTGCGCGCGGCGTGAGGCCTGAGCGTATTCTTCCACCACGGTATCGATGTCCGCCTGGGTCATGGCGCGCGGCTCGACATAGGTCAGGTGGCCATCATAGGTGCTGGGGTCGGCAAAGTCGGTGTATGAACCGGCGGCGGTGATGGCGCTGGGAGCAATGGGTTGGATCCCACCGGTTGCGCGCGGATGCGACAAGCGTCCGCAATGCCACAACTGCACCATGATGCGGCCACCGGCGGCATGCACGGCATCCACCACCGTGCGCCAGGCGGCTTCCTGCGTGTCGTTGCACAAGCCTGGTACACCGAGATAGCCGCGCGCCGCACCCATATCGATGGTTGTCGCTTCGGTGAAGATGAGACCTGTTCCACCCGCGGCGCGGGCGGCATAATAACGCGCCACATCCGCTCCGGGGATGCCTTCCGGTCCGCAAAAAGAGCGCGTCATCGGCGCCATGACGATGCGATTGGGAAGTGTCAGCCGATTGATCGTGGCTGCTTCAAACAGTGGTGTGTATTGACTCATGGGTGTTTTTACAGGGGATTAGTCTACGACTGTTTGCCTTGCAGGCAGTCGGTTTGTATCAGGCAGCCGCCGATTCCCAGGGATAGGGTCGTTCAACGATATGCATACGATCGATTTCAAACACAGGCTCGGGCAAATCAGCCGCCTGGAAAATTTCCCATGCGGGAGATACATCCATGAACGCCAGCGCGAGATACAGCAAGGGCCGATCTTTTTCAGGCACATCTTTGAGTGGGTTGCGATCCAGATAGGCCACGATGGCATCCATGCGCGGCAGCATGGTCTCGTAGATATCCTTGATTTCTGCAACGCTGCTGCCAACCCGCCGTTTCCAGCGGTCATGCTCACGCGGCAGGGCCCAGCCTGCGGTTACAAAACGTTCCAGATCAGCAAATTCTTTGGGTAGTGCAGCCATGATTTCTCCTCGTTCAGTCGGGTGCATTGACATACTTATCCACCATGTAATACGAATGGCGTACCGTAATTTCGGAATCGCAGAGCTGCATGTGGGTGATGGCACCGGAGCGCAGGACTGTCTGTGTATTTTCGAGTGTTACCAAGTCCTCTCGAACGACATCGCGTAGCGCGGCTTGTGAATTCTGCTGTGCAATGCGGCCAGCCACACTCTTCGAAGTCGGTAAATATTGGCGTAGTTCATAATAGGTTTCATCCACCGATACCGGCCAGAAATGCTGGGTGATGTAGAACGAATCGCTGGCGAGAAACTGTACATGCGGGAAAACAATATTGATGTCGAAAGACCAATCTGGTGAGATGGCAGGGTTCAAACCAGGGAATTTTCGCTGGCTGGCATCCGAGTAAGCGTAGATATTGCCGCCACCGGAATAGGCGATTGCTTTCTGGACCGCGGGCGCTGGCGTAAATTCAATGTTGGCGGGCAAAGAAACCCGTCGATGTCCTTCCGGGTACAGCGCCACATGGAGTAGATGGGCGAATGGGTTTTTCTTGGACGAAAATGCTCCACCAGCAGTTTTGCCATGCAGGGTATGCACGTGGTATCCCTCCTGGAAGGCATCCAGCCCGATTTTCCAATTACAACGCACATTGGCGGAATAGACGTTCACCAACTCGAAATTCTCTACGGGAAAGGCTGCTACATCGCGCCCCCATTGGCCCAATGCTTCCTCAAGCGTTTCCTTGGGTTCATCCATGGCATTGATGAAGATGAAACCACGCCACACGCCACAATGGATCGGCTTGAGGCCTAATTTGGACTTGTCGATATTGAAAAAATCTTCTTCATCTGTGATGTTTTTCAACTTGCCTTGAAGATCATAAGTCCAACCGTGGAAACCGCAGATAAACCCTTTGCTCTCGCCGCTTTTTTCCCCGCTACCCATGACCACCTTGTTGCCCCGGTGACGGCAGGAATTGTGGAAGGCGCGGATAACATTGTCTTCACCCCGTACCAGCAGCACCGAGGTTTCAAGGATGGCCACCTGCTTGACGACATAGCAACCCGGACGCGGCAGCTCATCATCGCGGCACAACAACAACCATGTCCGCTTGAACAGCTTTTCACGCTCTTTTTCGAAATAGGCCGCAGAAGTGTTGGGTTCATGCGGAAGCGGGTCGGTGCCCAATTCAGGATATTGCAAAGTCCACTTGCGCGCGGATAGACCATGATTGGTCGGATCGTTCATGCTTGACTCTCCCTGTATTTATAAGAATGTGCCGTATCGTTTGAATCAATAGGTGCACTTATGACAGCTTTTGCGAAGTATCTTCCCATTTCCTAAATGAGTCAATTAAGGATCGAACGGCGCAGTGTCACTGGTCAGTACAGGTAACGGCTCCCGTGTGCTTGACATTCTGCAGAAAAAAATGGAGCATGCATTTAGACATGTAGCGGGTTGAGAAGGGTTGCACCGTTATAACCCTACAGATAATAAAAAAATTTGAGGAGGCGTTGCATGATGGCAGCAATACCCGAAGCCTTTCATGAATTGGATTCCTACCTGCCCAAATGGGCTATTCGAAGACATAGTGATCGTATCAAGGCGCGCCTGTCGGCAAATATCGAAGAGCTGACTGAGTTGCAGGATGCGGTGTTGCCGCATATGCGTGCAATCATTGATACGTTGAACAGCTATCCGCTGGAATCCCCCCCGGCGGAGCTAGAGCCTTACGGACATCTGGTGCTGACGGTTGCTGCCTTTGATCTGGCAGTTAATCGTTTTCGGCAAGTCGACGTGCCTTATTCCTACCCGCTGGAAAAGATCATTTTCCACGATGCGCCAAGTGCCAGCAAGGTCTGGGATTGATTCGTACTGATCACAAAAAATCACACAAATTCAGGATGGAGGCCATGTCATGAACCAGCCACAAGTTTCCCCCGCTATCCCGGCTGCTGCCGCGCTTGGCGGTCAGTTACCGACATCTAACTACTGGTCCCAGCAGCATTTCGAGGACGAACTGGAATATGTGTTCCGGCGCAGTTGGATCAACATTTGCCGTGCAGATGAAATAGCCAAGCCAGGAGATTTCATTGTGCAGGATTTGTATGCCATCGGCACTTCAGTGATTGTGGTGCGTGGTAACGATGGCGTGATCCGTGCCTTCCATAATATGTGCACCCACCGTGGTAATCAGGTGGAAGTGGATTTGCAAGGCAACAAGAAATGGTTCACTTGCCTGTTTCATGGGTGGACCTATGATCATGAGGGCCATCTGGTTGGCTTGCCGCAATCCAACAAATTTTCTACTGTCCAGAAGGATAAAGGCGGCTTGACCCCAATCCATGTTGGAATTTGGGGTGGCTTTGTGCATATCTGCCTGGCAGAAAAGCCTCCCATGACGATAGAAGAGTTTATGCAGCCGTTGACCAAACAATTGGGAGCTCACTATGGTGATCAGCCATGGCATCTGAGCCTCCGGCTAAGCGTCGAAGTCAACTGCAACTGGAAATTGCCCTACGATGCCGTGATCGAGTTCTATCACTTCAATGCGCTGCACCCAAAATCCATTGGCGGCGGCATGTCAATGAAGGACTCTCCAGCAAGGCTGTTCCCTGAACAGGCAGGTGTAGTAGGGCATTTCGAGGCCTTCTATGCCAAGACAGAAGCCTATCTTGAACCCACACCTGTCCAGCAGCTTGCTGCGGCAGTGGGCGCCAGCGGAATACATACCAAGTCGAATGCCATCGAATGCAAGACCCGTTATCCGGAGGCGATCAATCGCAACAAGCGCGAAGATTGGGCCGTCGATGTGTATGCAACGCTGCCGCATGTGGCCTATCTGATTCAGGAGCAATCCATTGCGGTGCAAAGTTCCTGGCCTATCGCCGTTGATCGTTGCCATATTACGCTGGATGTATGGACGCTGACGCCACCGCCACGCAACTTTGCGGAGATGTTCAATGCTTCGGCCGTCAAATCGCGTACCGCCGATATTGTGGTGGAAGATTTCAGCACCCTGGAGCGGATACAGAATAATTTGAAGCATGGTCCCGTGCGCACCTTTCATTACAATGCGGACGAAGCACAGGTGAAAGGCTTACAGGACCTGATTCAGGTGTGGATAGATCGCGGCAAGGCAGCAACAACAGCCGGAGCATAAAACTTATGCCCCAAACGACCGGATAGTCGTTTGGGGCATTAAAAACAGTTCCTGCCGGTTTATCGTTCAGTTACGCACCATCACGCCTGGCCGGGCATCGGTTTCCGTTGTGCCATCCATGACGATCTGACCGTTAACTAACACGTATTCCATGCCGCTCGGCCGGGTGATCATGCGTTTGCATCCCGCCGGAAAGTCATTGACAATTTCCGGTCTGAGCGGTGAGCCGACACGATCCGCATCAAATAGTACCAAGTCCGCAGCCATGCCTGTTTTCACGCGGCCGCGATCACGGATGCCATAAAAATCCGCCTGATCAGCGCTCAGTTTGCGCACAGCGTTTTCCATGCTGATGACCTGTTTCTCACGCACCCAGTGGCCAAGCATGTAGGTGGTATATCCGGCATCGGACAGCATGTCGGCATGCGCGCCACCATCGGAGAGGCTGATCAAGGTATCAGGATCGTTAAACAGTTCTGCGCACAATGTCTCGTTTGTATTGAATAGCGGCATGTTATAGGTAGCCTCAAGATTGTCTTCAAGGGCAATATCAAGAAAGGCATCCACAGGATCAATATGGCGTTTGCGCGCCAGATCGGCAATGCTGCACCCTTCCAGGGGCTGCATTGAAGCCTTTTGTACACTATTTACCGTGATCTGCTCCCACTCCCAGACAATGAGTCCCGGTTTTGCCATGTTGGCACGCAGCTCAGAGCGAAAAGCCGGATTTTTATAAACTGCCATCTGTGCGGCAGGATCCTTGTTAAAGGCTTTCTGCATGGCAGCCAGCTCGCCCATGACCAGAGGGTTTCCTTTGAGGGATATCACCACGATCATTGGCCGCACGGCCACTGCTGGCCGTGCACCACGACGCGCCTGATCGGCGCAACGCTGCAAAATGTCCGGTCCGGCGGTCGGCTGATCCGCACGGGACAGCAGCGCCAGCCAAGTGAGCGGCCGCCCGCTCGCCGCTAATAGTTTATCTACCAACGCATATTCGGCGTCTGCCATTTTGCCGACTTCGCTGAGCAGTGATAGTTGAATGACGCCCTTGTTCAGCTCGCGCAGCACACTGGCATAAGCTTCCAACTCACTATCAGGTGCCAGCCGACTGGCTACTGGTCTGCCTTTATAACCGATATCGACAGGCAACCGGGAGGTACTGAACCCTAACGCGCCCGCAGTGATTGCCTCTCGTAGCAGGGTTTTGATCTGGGCGGTTTCTTCTGGCGTAGAGGCACGCTCAGTCGCCGCCTCTCCAAGCACATAGTGCCGAAATGGCGTCAATCCTGCCAAAAAACCCAGGTTAATGCCAGGCTGACGGCGCTGCATGGAGGCCAGATATTCAGGATAGCTTTCCCAGTCCCAGTCAATGCCGGCATTCAAAGCCGCTAGCGGCATGCCTTCGATGGTGACAAGATCTTCAACGGCAATATCACGCCCGGAGAGTTTTACTGGTGCGATGCCCAGGCCACAGTTACCGACAATGGCCGTGGTCACGCCATGCCACGCCGATGGGGTCAATAAAGGATCCCAGCATATCTGGGCATCGTAGTGGGTGTGGTTATCAATGAAACCTGGCGCAACAGTGAGGCCGTCTGCATCGATAAGCTTTTTCGCGCTGCCGGATACTTTGCCTATTTCACTGATGCGTCCGCCGTTGATGGCGATATCGGCCTGAAAACCGGGGCTTCCGGTGCCATCTACAACTGTACCGCCACGGATCAATATATCGTGTGACATGACAATCCTCCTGATATTTATAAGTGTTTTTTATGTAATTTGTTGCCAATTTTTTATTCAATCGTACAGCACATGTATTGTGATATTTCCTCCCAATTATTTTCATACTAGCGCACTTTAATTACCCTTGCCGGGGTATCGATAGCCGCCAGACTGGCATATCCGGATTATTTTTATTGCCTTGATTTATTTGAAATTAATATCAAAAAATCGATAAGTAACTCATCCCGGACTTTAATCTCCGCAAGAGATTCGTTAGAATATAGCGCTTTAATGCAATCTGCGGGTCTTGTTGAAAGGTAATTACATGAGCAGTGACGAAAAAGTCGATTGCGGCCGACGGCGCCTGTTGGTGGCGACTGCAGCGATGGGTGGTCTGGGTGGCGTTGCGGCGGCTGTGCCGTTTGTTGCCAGCATGCTGCCATCCGAGCGTGCCAAGTCGGCTGGAGCGCCGGTCGAGGTTGATATCAGCAAGCTGGCATCCGGGCAGATGATGACAGTCGAGTGGCGTGGCAAGCCAGTATGGATCATCAATCGCACCAAAGAGCAGCTGGCTTCATTGCAAACAACGGATAGCAAGGTAAGTGACCCGCACTCTGAAAAGAAAATGCAGCCCGACTACTGCAAGAACGAGACACGCTCGCTCAAGCCAGAGATTCTGGTTGCCGTAGGGATTTGTACTCATCTGGGGTGTTCCCCCTCCGAAAAATTCAAGACCGGTGCCGAGTCAGGCGTTGCCCCTGATTGGGCAGGTGGCTTTGTCTGCCCCTGCCATGGTTCCACATTTGACATGGCTGGCCGTGTGTATAAGAGCAAGCCGGCTCCCGATAATCTTGAAATTCCTCCACATATGTATCTTGGCGATACACGCATTGTCATTGGTGAAGACAAGAACGGGGGCACAGCATGAGCGGACATCTTAAAAGTTTGCTTGGCTGGGTGGATGAGCGCTTCCCGCTGACCGCCAACTGGAAGGCGCATCTTTCGGAATACTACGCACCGAAGAATTTCAATTTCTGGTACTTCTTTGGATCCCTGGCGTTGCTGGTGCTGGTACTGCAGATTGTGACCGGCATTTTTCTGGTTATGCACTTCAAGCCGGACGCTTCATTGAATGCGGCTGGTGTCCCGGTGGCGTTTGCCAGTGTTGAATACATCATGCGTGATGTACCCTGGGGCTGGCTGATCCGTTACATGCACTCGACAGGGGCATCCGCCTTTTTCATCGTGGTATACATGCACATGTTCCGCGGCATGCTTTACGGCTCATACCGTAAACCGCGTGAACTGGTCTGGATTTTCGGCATGCTCATTTTCCTCTGCCTGATGGCTGAGGCATTTTTCGGCTATCTGCTGCCCTGGGGGCAAATGTCCTACTGGGGCGCACAGGTGATTGTCAATCTGTTCTCGGCGATCCCGTTTGTCGGACCAGACTTGTCACTGTGGATACGTGGCGATTATGTAGTGGGCGATGCCACGCTGAACCGTTTCTTTGCATTCCACGTAATTGCCGTACCTTTGGTATTGCTGGGCCTGGTCGCGGCGCATATCCTGGCGCTGCATGAGGTGGGATCCAACAATCCCGACGGCATCGAGATCAAGAAAAAGAAGAACGCGCAAGGAATCCCGCTGGATGGCATTCCTTTCCATCCGTACTACACGGTAAAAGATATCGTGGGTGTGGTGGTATTTTTAATGGTCTTTACTGTCATCGTGTTTTTTACGCCGGAAGTGGGTGGTTATTTTCTTGAGTACAACAATTTCTTTCCGGCCAACCCGCTGCAAACACCACCGCATATCGCGCCAGTGTGGTATTTCACACCGTTCTACTCCATCCTGCGGGCAGTTACCTATCCGCTGTTTGGCATTGACGCCAAGTTCTGGGGGGTTGTGGCGATGGGGGCTTCAACGCTGATTTTCGCGTTCCTGCCCTGGCTGGACCGCAGTCCGGTCAAGTCGATCCGCTATCGCGGCCCAATCTACAAAACCTTCCTGGCTGCTTTTGTGATCTGCTTTTTCATCCTCGGCTACCTTGGTGTATTGCCACCGACACCTGCTCGCACGCTGGTCTCGCAAATCTGCTCGGTTATTTACTTTGCTTTTTTCCTGCTCATGCCAGTGTATAGCCGCATCGACAAGTGCAAGCCCGAACCGGATCGGGTGACCTCATCCAGCCACGGGGTGCACAAATGAAGAAATTTCTGATTGCTATTCTGCTTGCCCCAGTATTGGCGTTTGCCAGTGGCGTTGAACTGCATCTTGACCACGCGCCAGATCGTTCGGGTGACAAGGCCGCATTGCAAAATGGCGCCAAGATTTTTGTCAATTACTGCCTGAACTGTCACTCGGCATCCTACATGCGTTATAGCCGCTTGAAGGACATCGGTCTGACAGAGCAACAGATCAAGGATAACCTGTTGTTTACCGCCGACAAGGTGGGCGAACCGATGAGCGTTGCCATGCGACGTGCGGAAGCCAAGCAGTGGTTTGGCGTTGCCCCGCCAGACCTGACCATCATTGCCCGCGCCCGCTCTTCCGAGTTTGGTTCGGGGGCTGACTGGCTGTATACTTACCTGCGCACTTTCTATCGTGATGAAAGCCGCCCGACCGGCTGGAATAATAAAGTCTTCGCGAATGTTGGCATGCCCCATGTATTGTGGGAATTGCAGGGCGAGCAGATCATGGGCGAGGATCATGAGTTAACACTCGCCAAGCCTGGAAAATTGAAACCAGAGGCATATGACGACACGGTTGCTGATCTTGTCGGATTTTTGCAATACATGGGTGAGCCGGTTGCCGAGACCCGCAAAAGCTTGGGCTGGATCGTATTGCTTTTCCTGGGTGTGTTACTGGTCTTGACGTATGCGCTGAAACGCGAATACTGGAAAGACGTTCATTAATTTATTTATAGGTCATGGCAACTATGGGACATCGAGAAATGAACGCACCACCCGTGCGTAAAGTAGTGCGCGATGCGGATTACTCCTGGGGCACGAGCGCCATGATGAATCTGTATTCCGGTACAACCTGCCCATTCAGCCACCGCTGCCGCATCGTCCTCTACGAAAAGCAGATGGATTTCCAGGTGATCGACGTTGACCTGCTCAACAAGCCCGAAGAAATGGCCATCATCAATCCATACAACCATGTTCCGGTGCTGGTTGACCGTGATCTGGTGTTGTATGAATCGAATATCATCAACGAATACATTGATGAGCGCTTTCCGCATCCGCAACTGATGCCGCCGGATCCGCAGACGCGCGCCAAGGCTCGCCAGTTGTTATTCACCATGGAACAGGAACTTTTCAGTCATGTTCACGTGCTGGAAAAAAACCTGAAGACGGCCGACAAGGCACGCCTGCACATCCGTGACCGGCTGACCGATCTTGCCGGCATGTTCAACAAGCAAAAATATCTGCTGGCCGATGAGTTTTCCATGCTGGATGTGGCTATTGCCCCCTTGTTATGGCGCCTCGACCACTATGGAATTGAGCTGCCAAAAACTGCATCCGCATTGATGAAATATGCAGAGCGCATTTTCTCGCGGCAGGGCTTCATTGATGCCTTGACGCCGACAGAAAAGGCAATGCGTCGTTAAGCGCTAACCGTGGCTGCATTTCAGCCACGGCATCAGCAAGTTAAGGAAGCCGCGCATGCAGTCAACCAAGCCCTATCTGATCCGTGCATTGCACGAATGGTGCGTGGATCAGGGCTTTACGCCCTATCTTTCCGTCGCGGTTGATGCCACTACTCGCGTGCCACAGGAATTTGTCAAGAACGGCGAGATCGTGTTCAACATCGGGCTGGAAGCGACCAATCAACTGCGTCTTGGTAATGATGAGATCACCTTTCAGGGCCGTTTCGGCGGGCGTGTTTTTCCGGTGGTCGTCCCGGTAGCGCGCGTGGCGGCGGTTTATGCCCGGGAGAACGGTCAGGGCATGACATTTGAAGTGGAAGAAACAGCAAGCGCCGGCAAGCGCGATGCGCGACCATCTGCCCGGCCGGCCACAGACACTGCGGTGGAGGAGAGTCATCGCGCCGTATCACCAGCGCCGACTTTTGATACCTTGGGTGATCCATCGGAAAAGCGACCCGCATCCGCAGGCCATCCAACGCTGACGCGCATCAAGTAGGCGGTATCTTAATCGTCACGCATCCTTGATTTTCCCGGTTCTTTCCATGGTGCCCTCGAGCAGAATCGAACTGCTGACCTACCGCTTAGGAGGCGGTCGCTCTATCCACTGAGCTACGAGGGCGTGCGCGGCGAATTCTAACCGCTCGCCTATAATTCCGCACCTCTTCCCCCCGTTTTTATCCATTCCCGTGCCCCTGCTGACCCTTGATTCCGCCTGCCTCGCGTATGGCCATGTTGCTTTGCTCGATCACGCCGCCATGCAACTGGATGCCGGTGAACGCGTCGGCCTGATTGGTCGCAATGGGAGTGGCAAGTCGAGCCTGCTCAAGACTTTCGCTGACCTGGGTACGCTGGATGATGGACAGCTCTGGCGGCAACCGGGGTTGAACATTGCCTATGTTGCGCAAGAGCCGGAATTTGCCGCAGGACTGAGCGTGTATGAGGCGGTTGCCTCGGGGCTTGGCGAGATCGCGCAAGTGCTGGCGGAATACCATGACATCACCCATAAAGTCGGCGCTGGTGACACGGCGATGATGGATCGCATGCAGCACTTGCAGGCGATGCTCGAGGCGGCCGATGGCTGGCGGCTTGGTTCGCGGGTGGAGCAGGCCATCTCAAGGCTGGGGCTGGATGGCGGCGCGCAAGTCGCCGCGCTTTCCGGTGGCGGCAAAAAGCGTGTCGCGCTGGCCCGTGCGCTGGTCGCTGAACCGGAACTCTTGTTGCTGGATGAGCCGACCAACCACCTCGATGTTGATGGCATTTTGTGGCTGGAGGAGTTGCTGAAAAGCTATGCTGGCGCGGTGATGCTGATTACTCACGACCGCGCATTTCTCGACAATGTCGCGACGCGCATTATCGAACTGGACCGCGGCCGCCTGGTGAGTTTTCCCGGTAGTTTTGCCGCCTATCAGCAGCGCAAGGAAATGCTGCTGCACGAAGAATCGCTGGCTAACGCGCGGGCCGACAAATTGCTGGCGCAAGAAGAAGTGTGGATACGCAAAGGCGTGGAAGCGCGCCGCACGCGCAGTGTTGGCCGCATCCATCGCCTGGAACAGTTGCGCGGCGAACGCGCCACACGTCGCGAACAACAGGGCAAGGTGGATTTCCGCCTGGTGCGCGGCGATGAATCCGGCAAGCTGGTGGCCGAGCTTGATGGGGTAAGCAAGCGCTTCGGCGAGCGCTGCATCGTGGATAATTTTTCCTGCCGCATCCAGCGTGGCGACAAAATCGGCCTGATCGGCCCGAATGGCGCGGGCAAAACCACGCTGCTGCGCATGATTCTTGGCGAGCTTGCGCCGGATGCGGGCACAGTGCGCATGGGCAGCCGTGTCGATGTTGCCTACTTCGACCAGTTTCGCACCCAGCTTGACCAGGAGGCGACGCTGGTGGATGTCATCAGTCCCGGCTCGGACTTTGTCGAGATTGGCGGCATGAAGAAGCACGTCATCGGTTATCTGGAAGACTTCCTTTTTGCACCGGCGCGTGCACGTTCGCCGGTCAAGTCGCTGTCCGGCGGCGAACGCAATCGCTTGCTGCTGGCGCGGCTGTTTGCGCGGCCTGCCAATGTGCTGGTACTCGATGAGCCGACCAATGACCTCGATATTGAAACGCTGGAATTGCTCGAAGCGCTGCTGCAGGATTACGCCGGCACGGTTTTTCTGGTCAGCCACGACCGCGCCTTTCTCGATAATGTGGTGACGCAAACCATCGCCAGCGAAGGCCATGGCAAGTGGAAGGAATACGTCGGCGGCTATAGCGACTGGTTGCGGCAACGGCCATCAGTCAGCCCACTAGTCAGCCCGCTGGCAGCGGTTTCGCCATCTTTTTCGCCACCTAAAAAAGTCGGCGCTGGTGAAGCAACTGCGCTACAAGGCGGTCGAGTAAAAAACACTCTCCTCGCCGTAGCGGATGGTGATACGGTAACGACAGCTAACACCAGCCGCAAAAAACCCAGCTTCAAGGATCAAAAGGAGCTGGAACAGTTGGTCGATCGCCTGGCTGCACTTGAAGCGGAACAAACCCGGTTGCATGCACAGCTTGCAGATCCCGATTTTTATCAGCGCGAGCTGGCCAGTCAGCAGGCAACGCACGCCCGCCTGGCTGCGCTTGAGCGTGAAATCAATACGGCCATGACGCGCTGGGAGCAACTGGAAGAAAAAATCTCATCTTGAACCAGGACACCAGTCAGGACAATACGCCATGAACGTACTTACCCATTTTATTGCTGCGGAAGAAGACGAAATTGCCGCCATCGGCGAATCCTTGCGGCCGATCGATGAGTGGAGCGGTATCGAGCGGCGCGGCATCGATACCGAAAAAATCGTCATGTTGCATAGTCTGCTGACGGATGATGAATTCGATCTGGCCGTCGGTCTTTACGAACCCGTGTATATCGGCAGCGAAGGCGCCGTGGTTCTGCATCTGGCGGATGTGGTGACGGAAAAACTGGCCGCGCTCGAGGAAGAGGCGATCGAGCAGATTGCTGACGAGCTTGCCGCGACGGAAACATTCGAAACCGAAGGCTGGCCGGACGAGGACGTGCATGCCCTGATATTCGATCTCGCCGAGCTTGCGCGGCTGGCCGAAGCGCAAGAGCAGTCGTTGTTCGTCTGGATCAGCCCTTTGCTGACCTGATATACGATGCCAGTCAGCCGGGAGTGGTTTGTCTATCTGATCGAATGCGTCGATGGCAGTATTTATACCGGCATTGCGGTTGATGTCCAGGCGCGTTTCGATGCACATTGCGCAGGCAAGGGCGCGCGCTATACGCGCGCTCATCCGCCGGTGCGCTTGCTGGCCAGCGTTGCGAACCCGGACCGTTCATCAGCGCTGCAGCTGGAGTACCGCATCAAACAGCTGACGTCGGCAGCGAAACGCGCCTATGCGGATAAAATAAATAGCCAGCCAGATAACAACGATACTGCTGTTGGCTGTGCATGATGAAATACAACCATCAATAAAAAGCCATCTTTTACAAGCATCATTGTCTTGCAACACAATTGATTTCATTCACTAAAGGAGAATACGAACATGATCAAGTTATGTGGTTTTGGCGTGAGCAATTATTACAACAAGGTTAAGCTGGCCTTGATGGAAAAGGAAATTCCATTCAGCGAGGAAGCCGTGTTCCCAGGCCAGGAAAAATCCTTTCTGGACCGCTCGCCACTGGGCAAGATTCCTTTCATCGAAACCGAGCAGGGCTGTTTGTCCGAATCGCAAGTCATTCTGGACTATCTTGAGGATGTCTATCCCAACAAGCCGCTGTATCCAGCGAATGCTTTTGAGAAAGCCAAGTGTCGCGAATTGATCAATCACCTGGAACTGAATGTCGAGCTGCAGGCACGGCGTCTGTATGGCGAGGCTTTCTTTGGCACACCGGTTTCGCAAGAGACCAAGGATGAAGTCAGAAAGGCGCTGGATGGCGCCTTAACGGGGGTTGCCCGGTTGGCAAAATTTTCTCCTTACATCTGCGGCAGCATGTTTACCGCGGCTGACTGTGTGGCTTGGGTACATTTTTTCATGGTGGGTATCGCCACTGAAAAAGTACTCGGTGAAAATCTGGTTGTAAAACATATTCCGGCTTCAGTGGATTACCTGAAATTTCTCGAAACACGGCCGCAGGTAGCCAAGGCCGCTGCTGAACGGGGCGCCGCCATTGCCGCATTCATGGCGCCTAAATAATTATCCAGCGAAGGCTATCAACCGATGGGTTGATAGCCTTGCTCCAGGTCTAGACCAGGGCAAGCACACCCTGCTTCAGGCAGTGGTCATGTGGGTGCGGTGAAAGTACAAACCCCAGGCTGGTGACAAACTTGAGCATGGGGCTGTTCTCGGCGAGAAATTCGCCGGTCATGGTCTTGAAGCCGTGTTGACGGGCTGCGGCAATCAGATGTTGCATCAATTGGTAACCCAGCCCCTGGCCTTGCCATTCGTCGGCAATCACGATGGCGAATTCACAGGATTCGCGTGATGTGTCTTCCGGGTTCGCCGCATAGCGGCAGACGCCGATTTCCTTTTCCTTGCCGTCTTCCTCGATCAGTGCAATGAACGCCATTTCACGGTCGTAGTCGATGTGCGTGAAGTGTTCAAGTTGCTCGGTTGACAACTCGCGCAGGGTGCTCATGAAGCGTCGGTAGCGCGTTTCAGGTGAAAGGTGTTTGATGAAGTCTTGTTCACGCTGGATATCTTCCGGCATGATTGGGCGAATGGTGACCAGTGTGCCATTTTTGCTGCGGAAGATGGATGACGGGAATGGGGATGGCATGGGGTTAGCCGACGCAATGGTTTTTGACCCAGTGGTCTTTGATTCAGTGGTCTTTGACTCAGCAATCAGGCGCAGCCTGAAACATCATTTGTTACCTTTCCCGCGGACAGTCCGTCCGCTCAGGTGATGAAAAAAATGTCGGTCGGCATTGAGAATGTGATTGATCAGCCAGTCAGTCAATAAGGTTTTGACACGAAAGCCAAGATAAATGCGGTCATCTTCGTCGCGTTCCATTTCGGCCTGTAGTTCGCTGAAATACTCGAAAAAACGTTGGTGCTGAAGTGCATGTGCGCCGGCAAAGGGATATGCCTGTTCCTGCATCAATTGTTCTTCGAGCGTGAAGCTGTGGGCTGCAGCGGCTTGTATCTGTGCCAGGATGGGTGATGTCAGCTCTCGCGTGCCCGCATGTATGGCACCGCTGAGCGCATGCAAGTCAGCCAACAGGCTCCGATGTGCGGTGTCGATCTGTGCGATGCCCAATTCATATGCCGTTTGCCAGACGAAATCCGTTCCATCATATGCTGGAAGGGGGTGAGTTTTGTCCAGCAAAAATTCTTCACACCGCTGCAGATAGGCCCGGACAGCACTGTCGTCGGGTACCTCTGCAAGGCAGCGGGAGAAATGCTCACTGGCGGTGGCAAAGTCACCGAGATGATAGTGAGCCAGCGCCTGCTGAAAAATATTCAGGGTGGTTTTCTTGGCCACACGCAATGCCGGTGGATCGGCATCGAAGACCTCATAAACCGATTGGTCATCGTGCTTGCCACGCACATGTGTGCGGTCGATAAAACGGATCGACCAGGGTTTGACATTTTCAAGGCTGCACAGGGTGTACTCACTGATCAGCACAGGTACCTGGTATTCCTTGGTCATGCGTTCCAGCCGTGCGGCGAGATTGACTGCATCGCCGATTACCGTGCCATCCATGCGCCCCTCGCCACCGACGGTACCAAGGATGACAATGCCGGTATTGATGCCGATACCAATCTTGATCGGCCGGTAACCGGCGCGTTCGCGGCCGGCGTTGTATTCGTCAAGCTTGGCCAGCATCGCCAGGCTGCAGCGCAGGGCATCATCCGGTGAGGCGGGAAAGAGCGCCATGATGGCGTCGCCAATGTATTTGTCGATAATGCCGCCATGCGCAGCAATGACCGGTTCCATCTGTACCAGATAGGAATTGAGGAAGTTGAAATTTTCCTGCGGGCTCATGCTTTCCGACAGCGAGGTAAAGTCGCGGATGTCGGAGAACAGGATCGTCATCGATTGCTCTACTTGCTGCCCCAGTTGTACCGCGCGAATATCTTCTACCCCCAGCAGATGCAGGAATTGACGCGGCACAAAACGGCTATAAGCCAATTCAGTTTCGCTGAGGCGTTCATGTGGCTGATGTTTGGCGATAGGCGAGGTGGTCATAAATGAGTTTTCAGGCAGACGACGGGGTGCATGTGCGGAGCCAAGGGGAAAATGATACCTGACATGCGGTGTTAGCAGAATGCACGTGAATCAGCGCTTAAGCAAGGGTTCAAGGGCTCGCCAGACATGATCCAGCAACTTGGGCTGAACGGCTGCAACGGGATGCAGCCCGTCGGCTTGAAAGGCCGTGGCATCCAGCGCGATGGGTTCCAGCAAAAAAGGCAGCAGGGCGACTTTCTCGCGGCGGGCGAGCGTATGGAAGGCTGCCTCAAAGCGCTGCGTGTAATCTTTGCCATAGTTGGGTGGCAGACGTACGCCCACGAGCAGGACGCGCGATTTGTGCTGCCTGGCAGCCTTGATCATGGCGCCCAGGTTGGCTTGCATTTCGGCGATCGGCAAGCCTTGCAGGCCATCGTTGGCGCCGAGCTCCAGGATAACGATGGCTGGTTGTGCCTGCTGTAACGCCGCTGCGAAGCGGGCGCGTCCGCCGGCAGTGGTTTCGCCGCTGATGCTGACATTGACGACCGCATAGGGTTTGCCCTTTTGTTTCAGGCGTTCGTCAAGCAATGCCGGCCAGCTTTCATTGACGGCGATACCGTATCCTGCTGACAGGCTGTCGCCGAAAATCAGAATGTTGCGCGTCGTTGCGGCGGGTTGTGTAGCATGCGCGGCTGTATTGATAATCAGGCTGCTTAATAACAGGATAAATAAGGACAGACGGTTAAACATGGCTACTCCAGTAATTGAATTGCATGCCGCAGGCAAGACCGTGCCCAGTGGTGACGGCATGTTGCCGATTCTGCACGATATTTCGTTCAGCGTCAGTGCGGGCGAGGCAGTGGCGGTCGTGGGCGCATCCGGTTCGGGAAAATCGACGCTGCTGGGTTTGCTCGCCGGGCTTGATTTGCCGACTGAAGGCAGTGTGCGCCTGATGGGTGAAGACCTCATGCTGTTGTCCGAAGATGCTCGCGCCGCTTTGCGTGGGCGTGTGTTGGGGTTTGTATTCCAGTCATTTCAACTATTGCCCGCATTGACTGCGCTGGAGAATGTGATGCTGCCGCTGGAATTGGCCGGTCAGCCAAATGCGCGGATAACCGCTGAAGCGATGCTGACGCGCGTTGGCCTGGGGGCGCGGTTCGGCCACTATCCGAAGCATCTGTCCGGCGGCGAACAGCAGCGCGTGGCGTTGGCGCGCGCTTTCGCCGTGCGGCCGCAACTGCTGCTGGCCGACGAGCCGACCGGCAATCTGGATGCGGCCACTGGTGCGCAAGTCATCGACCTGATGTTCGCCATGAATGCCGAAGCCGGCACCACGCTGATTCTGGTGACCCATGATGACCAGCTGGCGCAACGGTGCAACCGAACCTTGCGCCTGGCCGGTGGCCGCCTGATGACTCCTTAAACGACGATGCAAAGCACAAAAGTCGGTGCTGGTGAAGCAACTGCGCTACAAGACGGTCGCTCCTCGCCGTAGCGGATGGCGATACGGCCACGTAGCATTGCCATTTTCTCTCCTCGGCACAAAAGCACCTTCGATTGATTGAGGTCAACGACGATGGATCAGGCGGCAGGTACCGTTGCAACCGCCATCTTGCCATCGTGACGCTGAAAACAATGAGGAGACTGCCATGGCCGTGACACGCCTGAACTACATGAGCATGTATGCGCTGGATCTTGCCGCCAGCGAAAAGCATTACACCGATGTTGTTGGCTTGCGCGTGACAGCGCGTCGCCCCGGGCAGGTTTATCTGCAAGCGCATGAGGCGCAGGATCACCACTGCCTGATTCTGAATGCCGCTGACCGCGCGGGGATTGAGCATACGGGGTTCAAGGTGAGTGAGCGCAGTGACCTCGCAGAAGCCGAAACCGCCGCCAAAGACTGGGGGCTGGTGACGCGCCGTGTGGCCAGCGGCGAGGTCCTGGGACAGGGCGATGGGCTGATGATCACCCTGCCGTCCGGGCATGTCTTCAACCTTTTTTATCATGCGGACAAAGTGGGTTACAGCTACGGTATGCAGGACCCGGACATCATTCTGGACCATGTTGATGGTGTTTCCCCAGTGACGCATCTTGACCATGCCTTGCTGGCCGGAAACGACTGCGATAAGTCCGTCAAGTTTTTGATGGAGGCGCTCGATTTCAACCTGACTGAAACCATTGTGGCGCCCGATGGCAATCCATCCGCTTTCTTTTTGACGACGAGCAGCACGGTGCATAACCTGGCATTTGCACCTGGCCCACCGAACAGCGTGCATCACATCGCGTTTTATGTGAATGACCGCGCCGATGTGATCCGTCGCGTCGATATGCTCAAGCACAAAAAGGTCACGACACTGGATTACGGCATCAGTCGGCATGGCATTGGCGGGGTGACGACGACTTACTTCTTTGACCCGTCCGGCAACCGCAACGAATTCCAATGTGGGGTTTATGAAGCGCAGACGATTCGTGGCAGTGTGCCGCCAATTGTCTGGGCCGGCGAGCATATTCCCAGGGGCGCTTTCTATTATGAAAACGCCATATCGGCTAATTTCTTTGAAGTCGTCACCTGAACGGGGAGAACACTCATGGCTTTACTTCATCGTGGCATACATCGGCTGGGCTATGCGTGGATTGCCGTCAAGGATTCGCGCCTGTTGAAAACACGCGAGTTTTATACACATGAACTGGGCCTGCTCGAAACCGGCAGTGAACCCAATCGGGTCAGTTTCCGTTGCTGGCATGAGCCGTATAAATTTTCTTTAGTCGTGGAGCATCGCGAGACGCCGGGACTGGTTGAAATTGGTTTCCATGTTCGCGATGACGCCGACCTTGATGCCTTCCAGCAAAAACTCATCCTGGCTGGCGTGACGGTTGAAGCGGCAGAGGCCAACAGCGTTCTGCAGGGACTGGGCAAGTCGATCGCGTTTACCGTCCCGGCCGGCCCCCGTGTGCGCCTGTTTTCGACGATGCATCTTTTGGGTTATGTCACTGGTTATGAAGGCCCGGACTGGGTTGCCCCCAAAAGCTTGCGCAATACGGCGGCGCCGCTGAATATCAACCATGTGGCCTTTACCTCGCCGGATCCGGCGCGAGCCAGCGCGTTCTTCAGTGAGGTGCTGGGTTTTGTGATGTCGGAAAAAGTGGTTGATGACACGGGAAAAACCATCTCCAGCCTGCTCTTTCGCATGGCCAAGAATGTCGGCGGGCAGGAACTGGCGATTTACCCCGGCAAGGATGTCAAATTGCATCATGTGGCCTTTACCAAGGAAGATGCGTCGGATGTCATGGCCGACGGGTATTACCTGCGCAGCGATGGAGTGACGATGGATCTGCTGGGCCCCTTGCGGCAGCCGTATGGCAATACTTTCTCGCTGCACTTTCATGACCGCACCGGCATCCGTCTGGAACTGTGCGCTGGCGGACGGATGATCGAAGTGCATCCGGAAGTTCAGCCCGTGGTGTGGTCAAAAGCTAATCTGCGGGAGGCTTTGTCCTATTACGACGACATGCTGATGCCTGAGGAGTTTTTTCTGCCCTGTGTATAGCGGAAATCAGGCAGTCTCGGCACGGGCGGCGCGTGCGGCGCGGACGCCGCTACGCACCGCGCCTTCGATAGTCGCTGGATAGTTGTTGGCTGGAGCGGCACTGGCGACATAATCGCCGGCCAGCCACAGGCCGGGTAGTCCCGTGTGCATGTCGGGGCGCAGCAAATTCGGCGTGCAGGCGAAGGTGGCGCGTTTTTCGGTAATGGTCTGGACGTGTAGCGGTGCAGGCAGGGATGGCGCGATGTGCGAAATTTCGTGATGGATGCGCTGTTCCAGTTCT
>Ga0209066_10001403_pt1 | contig 31984 bp, 29 predicted proteins | sample All_14_2_FD_187198 | JGI IMG/M metagenome (GOLD analysis project Ga0209066, IMG submission 187198) | Freshwater microbial communities in response to fracking from Pennsylvania, USA - Allegheny Zone_MetaG_DW_15 (SPAdes) (version 2) ... | reverse complement strand
GCGTTGCAGGCATGAAATTTCCCTCTTATCCAGAATGCGCCGAGCGTGATGCGTTTCGGTCGCTTCCGAGGTTGGGCATGGACGAGTATGTGGCCTTTCTGGCTGAGTCCATGGCTGGGGCCGACCCGGAAAAAGTCGCTCGGCAGAAAGCCGCCGAAGAGCGGATCACCGTTCCCTTCCGCCTGGTCCCTGACGGCGACGGGTGAAACGAATCATGAGAAGAATGGAATTGCCTGTTGTCCGACTATCCAGCCAGACTTCGAAGAGTTGTTACGGTTACTCGAATAGTTGGTGTGTTTCGTTTTTAATCTCGGTTGCGTAGTCGCATAAGGGTTGCGGCGATTATTGAGATGTCATGCAAATTCAGGAATTAGAGCAGAGTCTTGTCCGGTCGCTTCTGATGCAGGAAGGCCCCGGCGGCTCGGAGGGCGACATCCTTACGTGGTTGGAAAAGCGGAACCGCGAGGTCGTTGTCCGAATCAACAGGACGCCGTTTAAACAATTGACGAACTGGGCCTTCGATCCCGCGACCGGCAACTTGGCCCACGCATCCGGTAAGTTCTTTTCGATCGAGGGCATCCGGGTGCTGATGGATGATGGGCGGCCTCGCGAGTGGACGCAGCCCATCATCAACCAGCCGGAAATCGGGTTCCTCGGTATCCTTGCGAAGGAGATCGACGGCGTGCTCTGCTTCCTCTTGCAGGCGAAGATCGAGCCGGGGAACGTGAACCACGTCCAGCTCTCGCCCACGTTGCAAGCCACGCGCAGCAATTACACGCAGGTTCACAAGGGCCGCAAGCCGCAATATCTCGAGTGTTTCCAGAATGCCAAGAAAGAACAGGTCATTCTCGACCAGTTGCAGTCTGAACAGGGTGCGCGTTTTTTGCGCAAGCGGAACCGCAACATCATCCTCCAGATCGATGAGGATGTGCCCGTGGGTGAGGATTTCCGCTGGCTGACGTTGGGCCAGATCAAGGCGCTCATGAACCATGACAACGTCGTCAATATGGACACCCGGACGGTCATATCCGGCCTACGTTATCATGGCCATGTATCCGGGTTGTCGCTCTACGACTTCAACCGGTTCATGGAGCTGTTGGACGTCGGCTCCTTCGGGCGCGATCTTTTCGTCTCGGAACGGGCGATCTCCGGGTTCCGCACGATCGACGGCATCCTGTTCTGGCTCTCCGGACTGAAGGCAAGGTACGAACTTCTGGTCGACCGTATTCCGTTAAAGGCGGTGGAAGATTGGCAAGTCACGGAAGATGAGATTGTCCGGGCCGACCGCCGGTTCTTTAGGATACTGGGGGTCGAGATTACCATCGACAACCGGGAGGTACGGTCCTGGTGCCAGCCGCTGGTCGAGCCGATGCAAGAAGGGCTTTGCGCGTTCATCATCAAAAAAATCGCTGGGATTTACCACTTTCTGGTTCAGGCCAAGATCGAGTGCGGCAATTTCGATGTTGTGGAGATGGCCCCGACGGTTCAATGTCTGACGGGCCGTTATAAGGGGCCGAACGCGGTGCCGCCGCCTTTTCTGGACTACGTATTGCGGGCGTCGGGCGCGCAGATCATCTTCGATACGAAGCAGTCCGAAGAGGGCGGGCGGTTCTTTCATGAGCAGAACAGGAATGTCCTGATCGAGGCGGACGACCTGTTCCCTGAACAGGTTCCTGAGAACTTCATGTGGCTGACGCTTGGGCAGATCAAAGAGTTCCTGCGCTTCAACAACTACCTCAACATTCAGGCGCGTAGCCTGATCGCGGCCTTGGATTACCGTTAGGGATTTTTGCCGCTGGTCAACCCGGAGAGATGTTTTCCGCAAAAGCCGCAGAAGGGAGCGCGGCTATCTCATCCGCCTCATCCGCGAGTACACGGACGGCGGAATGGATAGCCGCGCGGTACAAAGAACTGGAGGAGTTATGCACCCGCTTTACGCGCAGGCAAATGAGCTTACCCCTGTCGTCATCCGGTGTGCAATTGAGGTTTACAAGCATTTTGGCCCGGGTCTTCTCGAGTCCATCTACACGCGTTGCCTGGCCCGTGAATTGGAACTTCTCGGCCATCATGTGCAAATGGAGAAAAGCATCACCGTAACATACAAGGGCGTGGCGTTTGAGGAACATTTACGCTTCGACTTGCTTGTTGATGCATGCCTGCTGGTGGAATCGAAGGTTTCTGATTCCGGTATCCGCGCTGAATACCGATACCAGTTGTTGAGTTACGAGAAACTATTAGACATCCCTCTGGGGCTGATTTTCAATTTTGGGGATGTCCGCTTTGGTGACAGAGGCATCCAGCGTGTTATTCTCAAAGGAGCAGACTCTCTATGAAATTCGCACAAATGTCCGCTCTGCCGTCCGTGTACCCACGGGTGAGGCAGGCGTGACATTTGTGCGAATTTGGCGGCTTTTGCGGCAAAAGTATGGCCCTTAACCCTGCGGGTGATAAGCGCGAAGAATAATTCAATGGGTAATAACGTAAAACTACGTATCGGTATATTGGGCTGCGCGAACATCGCCGTTCGCTCGATGATCCCGGAACTGCATCGGCACCCCGATTTCACACTTGTGGCCATCGCCAGCCGTAGCCTTGACAAGGCAGGGCCAATCGCTCTGCAATATGGCTGCGAGCCCATGTCCTACGATCAACTGGTCGAGAGTCCGGATATCGATGCAGTGTATATCCCGCTACCAACCGGTCTGCATGCGGAGTGGGTGGGCAAGTGCCTTGCGGCCGGGAAACATGTGCTCTGTGAGAAATCTTTGGGATGCACGTTGGGCGAAGTGCAGCAGATGGTGGCGCTTGCCCAGCAGCGGAAGCTGTTGCTGATGGAAAACTTTCAGTTCCGGTTCCATTCCCAGCACGCCTTTGTCAAAGGGCTCCTGGCTTCCGGGGAGTTGGGAGAGGTGCGATGCTTTCGGGCATCGTTCGGCTTCCCGCCTTTTCCTGACGGCTTGGCCAATATCCGCTACCAGCCGTCGCTGGGCGGAGGGGCGCTGCTGGACGCGGGAGCCTATACGCTCAAAGCGACGACGTTCATGTTGGGAGGCGGCTTCGAGGTGCGCGCGGCCACGCTTCGCATGTCGAAGGAGTTCGGCGTGGATCTGGGCGGTGCGATATTCTTGGATAACGGCGAGGGGTTGGTTTCGGAGACCGCTTTCGGCTTCGATAACTACTACCAGTGCAGCTACGAGATCTGGGGCAGCAAAGGCAAGGTGACGGCGAAGCGGGCTTTCACGGTGCCTCCCGGTTTCACCCCGGAAATTGTTGTCGAAACGGCAGCCGGCTGCGAAACCAAAGCGATGCCGGCCGACAACCATTTTGAGAAGATGCTGACGCATTTCAGCGGAACGATCAAAAAGAGCCTCTTTGAAGAAGAATACGAACAGAACAGGGTTCAGGCCAAGCTGGTGCAGGCGGTGCGAGAGCGGGCACTTCAACAAGGAAAGTCGCTATGACGAGAATCCCTTTCAATCAGCCCTATTTGAGCGGCGATGAGCAAGCCTACATGTTGCAGGTGCTGCAGTCGCGAAAGCATTGCGGCAATCACGAATGGGGCATGAAGTGTGTCGAGTGGATGAAGGAGACCTGCGGGTTCGGAGAGGTTTTTCTGACGCCCTCCGGTACGGCGGCGCTTGAAATGGGCGCGATTTTGGCCGGCTTGGAGCATGGGGACGAGGTAATTCTTCCCTCGTATACGTTCAGCTCCACGGCCAACGCGGTTCTTCTGCAGGGGGCCCGGCCGGTATTCTGCGAGATCGAGCCGAACACGATGAATATGGACCCGGAGCGCATCGAGGCGTTGATCACGGAAAAAACCAGAATGATCTTGCCGATCGACTATGCCGGCATCCCTTGTGATCTCGCGCGGATCAAGCCGATCGCCGACAGGTACGGCCTGACCGTGATGGTGGATGCGGCGCAATCCTTTTTCTCGCGCGACACAGACGGTCGGTATTGCGGAAGCGTGACCCCTCTGGCTACGTTCAGTTTTCATGAGACAAAAAATTTGGGTTGCGGCGAGGGCGGGGCCTTAGTCGTCAATCGCCCCGAATGGGTCGAGCGCGCCCATTTCATCCAAGAGAAAGGCACGGATCGTCGGCTGGTCTTGAACGGGGTCCGCAGCAAGTACGGCTGGGTGGACAAGGGGTCAAGCTTTCTGCTGGCGGATGTTCTGGCCGCAATGCTGTATGCGCAGCTTCAGCACACTGAGGAAATCGTCGCGCTTCGGGGCCGCGTGACGCAGGGATACGTCGATTTATACGCGCCTTACGAAAAAGCCGGATGTCTGCGGATTCCGCATCCGCCGGCCGGGGCGCAGGTGAACCATCATGCGTTCTTTGTGATTTTCGATACGGCGGAGCACCAGAAAGAGTTTCTGAAGCAATTGCGGGACTATCAGGTGAATGCCTATATCGGCTATGTGCCGCTCCACTCTTTCACCAAGGGTCTGCAATTGGGCTACTGTGCCGAAGATTTGCCGATCACAGAGGATCTTGCTAGCCGCGTGGTGCGCTTGCCGTTTTATACGGATTTGGCTCTGGATGGACTGGGTTACACTTTGGACAGCATGAAGAAAGTGCTGGAAGGCATCTATGGCGCCATTTAGCTGGGCTCGGTTGTGTTGCGGGTGAGACGGATATAACCAGGGCGTGTGTTTGCCGCTACTTTCGCGGGCTCGGAGAAAGAAAGCTGTGCTGAATGTGAAGATACAAACAGAGCGGGTCGACAAAGTATCAGTCGTTGTCCCTGTCTATAAGGGAGAGACTTTTCTGGACGAGTTATGCGGCCGAGTCAGGCAGACGCTTGAAGGGATCGGTCTGGACTTTGAACTGATCCTTGTCAATGATGCGAGTCCGGACCGGAGTTGGGATATGATCCTGCGGCAATGCCAAAACGACCGGAGGATGAAGGGGTTAAATCTGTCGCGTAACTTCGGGCAGCACTATGCGATCACGGCAGGGCTCACCTTCGTCTGCGGCGACTGGGTAGTTGTCATGGATTGTGATCTTCAGGACCGCCCGGAAGACATTCCTGCGCTGTACGGCAAGGCACTGGAGGGGTACGATTCTGTTTTTGCCCAGCGCCTCGTAAGGCAGGACTCATGGTTCAAGCGAGTTCAGTCCAAGATGTTTTATTCAGTCTTCGGGTATCTGACCGACACTGAGATGGATTGCTCGGTCGCGAATTTCGGTATCTATCGCCGTAACGTCATTGAAGCCATATTGTCTATGAATGACCAGGTGCGTTTCTTCCCGACCATGGTGCAGTGGGTGGGGTTCAGGAGCGCCAAGTGCCCTGTCCAGCACGAGGAGCGCAAGCAGGGGCGCTCCTCGTATACGCTCCAGAGGCTGATGCGGCTGGCGGGCGAGAACGTGATTGCTTTTTCGGACAAACCTTTGCGGTTGTGCATCGGCATCGGGTTATGGATCGCCGCCGCTGCCTTTGTGGTCGCGACCATTTGTTTTGTTGCCCGCGTCCTCGACGTAATCACCTTGTCAGGTTTTACCAGTCTGATGATATCCGTTTGGTTCATTGGAGGCATTTTGATGATGGCCCTTGGCCTTGTCGGGGTGTATATCGGCAAGACGTTCGATCAGGTTAAAGGCAGGCCGACCTTCATCGTGGCGCAGAGTGTCCACAGGGGAGAAGACGCTTGAACTGTCGGACCTTAGAATGGGATTCGCAGTTCTTCGACCTGCGAGTCGATCAGGCCATAGTGGACCCGACTGTAGATGGTGCCGGACTTTTGGAGTGTCTGAGACAGCGTGGCTCCGATGTGACCTACGTGTTTCTGCCCGCCCTGACCGCACAGGTGTTCCATGCCGTTCTCGAGAAACACTCTGGCATATGCTACGACCGTAAGCGCACCTATGCGAAGCCGGTTAATCCCGCAGCCGGAACGGACGATTTGTCCGCTGTGAATGTGACCGCCGAGACAGATGAGTTGCTCCGGTTGGCGTATGCAAGCGGACACCTTTCCCGCTTTTATCTCGACCCCTTGTTGAGACCCTATTTCCAGAAGCTTTATCGCGAGTGGGTCCGGAAGGCGTTGCAGGATGCGGACTCCAAGGTCTTTGCGCTTATGGAGTCTGGAAGGATGGTGGGTATGGTGACAGCCTCTGTCTCGGAAGGCACCGGCAAGATCGGCCTGTTGGCGGTGGATGAGCAGTGCCGGGGCCGAGGGCTGGGCCAGAGGCTGTTGAGTCAGTGCGAGGTCTTTTACCGCAGTCGCGGCGCCGAGGTTTGCAAAGTGGTGACGCAGAAAGACAATGTGTCGGCTTGTCGCTTGTACGAGAAAAATGGTTACAGGCTGGAAGAAGAAGTTGAAGTCTGGCATGTATGGAAAACGGGGAAAGGGGTCCTTTCATGCAGTTTAGTTTCAAACTCTTAGGTGGGGTCTTGTTGTGTTTTTCTTCGGCCGGATCTGGACAAACGCCTGACATTGGTTGTATGAACCGACGAACGCCAGAATGTCATAGAAGGGCAGCAACGTAAGCGTTACACATCAGAGGAGAAGGTCGCGACCCTGAAGGAGCACCTGATTAGGAAGACGCCGGTTTCGGAGGTTTGCGAGCGTCACGGGATCACGGTGAACCAAGACACATGCAAGTTTCTTTGGGGCAATTTTTCAGAAATGTCTGTTCAGCAAAACTATGATTTACTATGACTCACATCTGCATTCGGTTTGCGCCGAAGCCGGTGGCTTTTTAGTCGGGCTTGAGGGCGCACCGCACTTTTCTGGTACTTTTACTAATGCGGAAGCGCTTGCCTTGCATCATCCGGAGAATCTCCGGGTCGCCTTTTATTATGTCGCGGCTGATGCAATGCTCATGCACCAAGCGCATCCCTTCCTGAAGTATCATCCCCGGCGGGAGAAATACTCCCCGGAGCAGGTGGCGACCTCCATCAGTCTAAATCGACCGCGGTGCGTGATGTTGGACACCCTGAATGAGCCCGCTTGGCAGGCGTACGATTATTGGAAAATCGCGCGGGCGTTTCCCGATCTGCCGTTCGTTTTCGCGCATGCGGGAGGCTATTTGATTCAGGAATTTATCAAAATTTGCCACTTTCAGCCGAATGTGTGGATCGATTTTGCGTTAACGCACACGAATCTCGGCGGGATTTCAGACAATCCGTTGGCGTATGTGGATGACGCGATAAGGTATGCGATGCACGCGCCGTTCCGTGATCGGGTTTTGATGGGGTCGGACGCGCCGTTTTTCAGTCAGGAGGATGTGGTGGCTTATTACGAGCGGCTGGGGGCGGTTGAGTTGTTGAATGAAAATTTCAGGCGATTGCTGCGGACGTTATTTGGGTAAGGGCGCCTCGTAGTCAACAAAAGCAAACCACGGTGTACAAGAGTGATTTTAACGCAGAGGCGCAAAGGCGCGGAGGTTTTATGTGTCAGGCTGTCCGGTCCCCTCCCCGACTCTGCGATTCAGCGTCTCTGCGTTAATGTCTTAAAGTAAAGGGAGATCAAAATGGCCGACGAGCTTAAGAAAAAAATCCTGAAGTTTGTGTTGCGCAACCGGGTATCCAGTACGGAGATCGCCGATTGCTTGGGGAAGAACGGCGTGTTGGAAGGCGTCACGGCCGTGAATAGGGGAATTTATCGGGCCGGCTATGTGCGTTATATTTACGCGCATTCAGAGAGCAACTGGTCGATTCACGAACAGGCGCGGGACGTTCAAGAGGGTGAGATTGTCGTGATGGACGGCATCAACGTCAACAACCGCGCGCTCGTGGGGGAACTGGTCTCGAAGTTCATCGTGCTGTACAGAGAAGCTGCCGCCATCGTTGCGCTTGAGCGGATGCGTGACGCGAACGATTTAATCAAAAACAACTATCCGGTCTGGAGCAGAGGCTTTTCGCCCGTCGGCTGTTTCAACAAGGATGTCCCGGAGTCTGAAGAGGTCCGGAAGATTGTCGCGGAGCGCCGCGCGAGGTTTGATGGCGCGCTGGCCGTATGCGACGATACGGGCGTGGTCGTGGTCCAGAGGGAACAGTTGACGGAAGAGTTTTATGAGCGACTTGAGTTCATCGAGGAGCAAGAGGACATTTGGTTCAACTGCATTGACTTCAAGAAATGGGATACATTTGACACCGTGTGTTTGAAACGGTATCTGACGAAAGAAGCAAAGGCTTAGGCGGAGACGATATGGAAAGCGAAAGACCTGTGTTTCTGCTGCTTGGAGGCAACATTCTCAACTCTGGGATCGTTGCGAAGTTTAAGCATGCGGGGTGGCGAGTCGTTGTCGTTGATTGGAATGAGTCCCCGGCGTTGACAGGAGACCGACATTACCGGGTGGACGTCAAAGACGCACGCGCGATCATGGACGCGCTCGAACAGGACGGGACGATTGAAAAGGTCCGGTTCGCGTATTCTTCCATCGATTTGGCGGTCGAAGCCGTTTCAATCATCAATCGGCGGATCGGCCTTCGCGTTCTTACTGGAGAGGCGCTGCGGAATGTGACGTCGAAAGGGGCCATGACAACGCGCTGGCGCGAGGCGGGTCTTTTGAACCGGCTGTCCGCGGGTTACGAGGCATACGACCCGGCGATCGAGTCCCTGGCGAGCGAGATGGATGTCATTGTCAAGCCCGACAATTCGGCCTCTTCACGCGGCATCACCATTGTGAGTCAAGGGGCGGGCTGCGAATGTGTGCGGGCTGCCTTCGAAAAGGCAAAAGGCGAAGCGACCAACAAGCGTGTGGTGGTTGAGGAGTTTGTGTCTGGAACCGAATACACGGTCGAAATGTTGGGAGACGGTGCTGGCCATGTCGCCGTTTACGCGGTCTCGAAAAAAGCGCACACAGACAACACCTTTAAAAACAAGATCGCAATCAAATTGCACTATAACGTGTTGGCGGCCGATAAGCAGCAGAAGATCGCTGAATTCGGTGCCCGTTGTTACCGTGCGTTGGGGCTCACAAACAGTTTGGGGCATTTGGAGGTGCTGGAAAAGGCAGACGGGACCCTTTCGCCTGTCGAGATCGGTGCCCGCTCCAGCGGGTTCATCGCCTCGGACCTGGTCGACGCGGCGTCAGGAAAAAACTATCTTTTCGACCTGATCGACGTGCATCACGGTGGAAATGTTGCGTCCGGATTGGTTGCGGACACCGGAGTCAGCAGCATGTACTATTTCTATGACCTTCCGTCGGGGAAGACGGTTCGAACGCCGCACAGCCTCTTGGACTATCTGGACCCGGCGATCAGCAGCCGATTTTCGGAACGCGCTCGCTTGGTTCAGGGGTTTCTGGTCCCGGCGATCTCAAACGATAATGAGCGTCTCGGCATCGAAGTGCTGGTGGGGCCGAAGGCGATTATGACTGAAGAGCATGTCTTGAATGCGGAGCGGCAAATGATTGCCGCCATGTTTTAAGTGACACGTACTTTATGACCGTGGCCACGGCAGTAAGGAAGACCTATGGCGCTCTCGGACTGTAAGATCGTTCAGCTACCTAAAATTGTGGATTCACGTGGAAATCTGACCTTCATCGAAGGGGGAGAGCATGTTCCATTTGACATCAAGCGGGTTTACTATCTGTACGATGTGCCCGGCGGGGCGGAGCGAGGCGGGCATGCGCATAAAGCGCTGCAGCAGTTGATCATCGCGATGTCGGGCAGCTTCAATGTCGTGCTGGACGACGGACGTGAAAAAAAGACCTTTCATCTCAATCGGCCGTGGTACGGATTGTACATTTCTCCGATGATTTGGCGGGAAATCGACGATTTTTCATCGGGCGCTGTCTGTTCGGTTCTGGCGTCATTACACTTTGATGAAAATGATTACATCCGGCAGTATGATGTCTTTGAGAAAGCCTTGAAATGATGATCCCTTTTCTCAGTCTGAATGATGTGAACGCACGTTTTCGTGCCGAATTGGACATTGCCATCAAGCGGGTTCTTGATTCCGGCTGGTATATTCTCGGCAAGGAGTGTCAAGCCTTCGAGCAGGCGTTTGCGGCCTATTGCGGCGTGAAGCATTGCGTAGGTGTCGCGAACGGACTGGATGCGTTGAATTTGATTATTCGCGGCTATGGGTTTGGTTCTGGCGATGAAATCATTGTTCCTGCCAACACGTTCATTGCCTCTGTTTTGGCGATCAGCGAAAACGGCTGTACCCCTGTTCTGGTTGAGCCCGACCTCAACACATACAATATTGATGCAAGCCTGATCGAGTCGAAGATCACATCGCGGACAAAAGCCATCATGGTCGTGCACCTCTATGGACGAGCGGTCGCGATGGCACCCATCTGCGCACTTGCCGAGAAGCACGGGCTGAAAGTCATCGAGGATGCCGCGCAGGCGCATGGCGCACTGGATGGCGGCCGGCGGACCGGCGGTCTCGGAGACGCATCAGGGTTCTCTTTCTATCCCGGTAAAAATTTGGGCGGTTTAGGTGATGGCGGAGCCGTGACAACCAACGACGACGACTTGGCGGTGAAGATCCGGGCGCTGGCCAACTACGGCTCGGATCGCAAATATCATCACGTTTATAAAGGGATTAATTCGCGGTTGGATGAGCTGCAGGCGGCGGTGCTCAGCGTAAAATTGGATTACCTCGATCAGGATAACGAAGCGCGCCGTAAGGTGGCGAGCCGGTATGGGGCGGAAATATGCAATCCGCGGATTCTTCTGCCGGTGTTCCCGCCGGACGCGCAACGGCATGTCTGGCATGTGTTTACAGTGCGCTGTCAGCAGCGTGAACGCCTTCAGGCACATTTGGAATCCGCTGGCATTCAGACCAATATCCATTATCCGACACCTCCGCATAAACAGTTGGCTTATGCGGAGAGGCAGGATCTTTCACTGCCGGTAACGGAGCAGATCCATCGAGAAATCCTGAGCCTGCCGATGAGCCCGGTGATGTCGGACGAGGAGGTTTTGACGGTGATTGATGCAGTCAATTCCTACACGTAAAAGAGGAGACGGGGTGGCGCGGCAAATGTACGATATGATCCTCTCGCTGGGCGGCAGTTGCGCTGCCGCCAGCCAGCTCAAGTGGCGCGGTCTGCGCCAAATGAGTTTTCCGTTCGATTGGCTGTATTGCGTCTCGCCCGAAACGTTGGAGCGTCTGGCCGAGTGCTTTGAAACCGATTTCAAAAAGTGGCTACAGCGCGAGCATCTAATTGCCATGGAAGGCGAAGAAATGCGGCCAAACGCCGCGCCGTTTCAGTATCGGGATCGAATCACCGGTTTCCGCTTCATCCACGACTGCCGTCTCCCCCTCACCGATGATGAAGCCTACGCAACTTTCGTGGAGAAGTACAAGCGTCGGGTCGACCGTCTTCTGACGTGCCTTCGGCAGGCGAATTCCATCTGCCTTCTGTTCGACTCCAATTTTCCCGGTTGTGAGCAGGGGCTGCGGCGTCTGCGGGATGTCTTATTGAGGAAATTCGGACCGGGAAAAAAGATCGACGTGGTGTGGTTCGAGTTCGAAAGCGAGCGGTTCGGGGAACAGAGTGACGAGGAGGTCAGGCGGTTTCGCTTTGCCCACCCGAAAACGGATTACATTTACAAGGGGAAGTCATTCGAGTTCGCGGTTCTTGACGACATGGTTCTCAGCGGAAAGATCGCGTTGCCAGCGGGACATGGGAAACGGTTTCACTGTGCCCGCACGCCGTATGGGGTGCGGGTTGATCTTTTCAGGTCTGTCCGGCATCTGTTTCAAATGGAAATGAGCTTCCGGGGCCATCGGTTCTCTCTGTTCGTTGGAGCTCCGCTTCAGTGACGGGAACCCGAGGCGATAGGAGCACGAGTGATGCCGAACGGCTATCGGGGAATATTTAAATCGACGGCTCTGATCGGAGGGTCCGCTTTTATCAGCGGTTTCATCCGGATGGCGCAAAACAAAGTTGTCGCGGTCCTTCTAGGGGCTGATGGCGTAGCTCTGCTGGCAACGATGACGGATCTGTTCAACGTGGTGTCGAACGGCAGCGCTCTCGGTCTGCAGTCCAGTTCGGTGCGACAGATTGCAGAGGCCGCGGGGGCCGAGGATCATGTGAAGCTAAGCCAGACGGTGATCGTGTACCGGCGCGCGGTCTGGGCCACCGGACTGCTGGGTGCGCTCATTCTGTTGCTGGGCGCGAAAGGGCTCTCGCAAACCACCTTTGGCTCGGGCCGCTATGTCTGGGCTATTGCCGCGCTTGCCCCCCTTGCCGTCGTCACGCAGCTCTCTGCGGGCCAGTGCGCAGTGTTACAAGGGATGCGGCAGATCAGCCGGTTGAGCCTCATTCGCATCTTTTCCGCCTTGGGCGGATTCCTGCTGGTCATTCCATGCTATTATCTGTGGGGCATGCAGGGCGTTGTGCCCGGGATGTTGGCGGCCGCCGTCGTCAATCTGCTGGTCTCATGGTGGCATGTACGGAAGATCGCCATTCAGAAACTTCGCGTCTCTTGGCAGACGAGCCTATCCGTCCTGCGCCCCATGCTCGCGTTGGGGCTTTCCTTTGCGGCCGGCATTCTGATCGCTTCGCTGCTGTGCTATCTTCAGAAAATACTGCTCATCAGGTTTTCCGACTTGGAATCCTGCGGGTATTACCAGGCCGGGGTAGGCGCATCGGGAATCTTGGTCGGGTTCATTCTTGCCGCGATGGGAACGGACTATTATCCGAAATTGGCCGGTTTATTGCATAATCCGCGGGGGCTTCAACAAGCGGTTCGCGAGCAGATGGAGATCTCGCTTTTCCTGAGCGTGCCCGGCCTTGTCGCCATGATGATTTTTGCGCCGATGATTCTGCACATGCTGTATTCGGCGGCTTTTGTCAAGGCCGCGATCCTCATGCAGATCTTCACCTTTGCGGTCTATTTTCAGGTCGTTTCATGGCCGTTGGGCTATGTGGTGATGGCGCACGGGCACGGAGGCATCTATCTTGTGACGCAACTGGTTTCCGCTGCCATTCAACTGGTGCTGTTCTATGCGGGACTGAGGCTTTGGGGCGTTCCCGGGTGCGCGGCGGCCGGGGTTATGGGCTATTTCGTGTATGTGGCGATCATGGTGTTTCTTCTGTACTGGAACTATGGAGTTCGGCTCGGATGGCCGTTGAGCTTGACGATCATGGCCGGCTGTCTGCTCATGGGGTTGGTGTTCGTCAACCTCCGTGCGACTTCCGCTCCCGTTTTCCGATGGGGGGGTAATCTCGCGATTCTGCTCGGCGTCTCGGCGGGATGCGGCGTGCTGCTGATGAGGAACCTCAACCTGACAATGGCGGAAATCAAGCAGCGGTTATTGCGTGAGCGGGGTTAGTGTAACCGCCATGAGTTGCGGCTGGGCAGCGTGCCTCATACCGAAATCTGGAGAAGCAGTGGAATCCTTTGTCATCACACTTGCGATCGTCTGTTATAATTTTGAGAAGTACATCGGCGAAGCGCTCGACGGCGCGTTCATGCAGACCTATTCGCCCTTGGAGATCCTCATCTCGGACGATTGCTCGACGGATCGCACCTGGGAGATTGTGCAGGCAAAGGTTGCCGCGTATCTCGGCCCTCACCGCATCACGCTGAACCGGAACCTCGCCAACCTCGGTTTGGCGCGTCATGAAAACAAAATCTTTGAACTCGCCCAATCCGATTGGATCGTCTTTCAATCCGGAGATGACGTGTCAGTGCCGAATCGTGTCGAGCGTTTGGCGCGGGCCATTGCCGACCATCCGATGGCTCGCTGTCTCCATTCGCGGTGCGAGATGATTGCGGCGGACGGAGCGCCACTCCAGATCCCGGAGGTGTTTAAAAAGCGAAGTCGGCAGAAGCCGGAACCGTTCAGGTCCCCGTCCATTTTGGGGGCTGGGGCGGTTTACCACCGCGACGTGTACCGCGTTTTCGGTTCTCTCGGATCCTTTGTCGCGAACGAAGATCATGTGTTGCCCTTGCGTGCCCAATTGCTCGGCGAGATCGTTTTCATTGACGAGCCGCTGGTTCGGTACCGGAAGCACGATGCGAATCTCAGCGGCAACTTCTCGCTCGATAAAGATAAAGCCGCTCATTACCGGAAGCGTTTGATTTTTTCGCTGCAGCAGGCGCTGATGGATCTTCAGTTGCTGGAAAATCGTTTTCCCGAACGATTTTCGGAAATACAATCGTATCGTTCGCGTGTGGAGGATGAACGGTACGTGGCATGGTTTCTGGGGAACTGGCAGCTGTTTCCGCAGCACCGGCGCTATTTGTTGCGAACGCTTGTCGGCTCGCCGCAACATGTTCTTCTGTTCGTCAGGCGGTTTGTTTACAGGCTCATCCGAAGCGGCTGAATAAGGGGGGGGCACCCCAAGGCTAGCGATGAAGATTGTTATCTGCAATGCCGGGTATTCCGGCTATTCAACGGCCTGCTGGCGAGAGCTTGCGAGCCGCTCAAACGTCGATTTGTCCATCTATACCCCCCGTACGGTTTATCCGTTTGCGGAGAGTTTGTTGTCCGGGCTGCCTGTTCATGTCTTGTCCGGACACGAAATGGCGGATGGCGGGCGGTTTTGTGAAACCGTTATTGCGGAGCATCCCGATGTCATTGTCATTCCGGGGTGGACGTACAAATGTTTCACGTCCCTCTGCTTCCATCCAGGGTTGAGGGACGTGAAAATCGTGATGGCGGTGGATTCGGCGTGGGAGGGAAGCCTGCGTCAACTCGTGTCGCGAATCGCCTTGTTTCGTCTGGTCAAACGGCTGGATGGCATCATTGTCGCCGGCGAGCGCGGCCGCCAATTTGCCCGCTATCTCGGCTTCTCTCCCGAGCGGATCTTCACGAGCACGTATGGGTTCGACTACCGGGCGTTCAGTGCCGTGGCCGAGCGACGGCGCGCATCGGAATCGTGGCCTCGCTCGTTCGTCTATGTGGGGCGTTATGTGACGGTCAAAGGGCTCGATGTTCTCGCTGATGCCTACCGACAATATTCGCGGCACGTACTGGAGCCTTGGCCGCTTCACTGTTACGGGCATGGCCCGCTCAAGGAACGGTTGCAGGCTACGGCGGGCGTGACGGTGCATGACTTTGTCCAGCCTGCGGAACTGCCTGCGACGCTCGCGAAGCATGGTGTCTATCTTCTGCCGAGCCTTAATGAGCCGTGGGGTGTGTCCCTTGCTGAAGCCGCGGCCACCGCGTTACCCTGTATTTGCTCGGACAAAGTAAGTTCTGGGATCGACATGGTGCGGCACCTCTACAATGGACTCGTTTTTGCCGCGGGCAATGCCGAAGCGCTCGCCCGTTGCTTCTGTTGGGCCCATGAGCATGTGGATTATTTGCCCGAAATGGGCCGCCGAGCCCAGATTTACGCCGAGGCGTATTCCGCTGAACACTGGGCCGACCGTTGGCTCTGGTGCGCCGATTCGATTCTTTCTGCGACGAAGACGCATTGAACCGTGGCGACAAGCATATTTAAACTGCGGCGCACCAGCGCCGCATTGAGCCGGTAAAATGATCCTTGCAGGCGACTATATTCCCAAACAGAAGGCGGTCCATCTGGACCTGCCGCCGGGTACGATTCTCGCGAACCTTGAGGGCCCAGTCCTTGGTGACCGCGTCCTTACGCCTTCCCCGAAGTCCGGCCCTAGCCTTTATTCACGCGCCTTTGAGCCGGATGGCCGTTCCTTCATCTTTATGCTGGCCAACAATCATTTGATGGATTACGGAGAGGCAGGCCTTGAGGCAACCAAGTCCGTTTTGGCGAAGGCGGGGGTTCCGTTCTGTGGCGCTGGCGCAAACTTGGAAGAAGCTCGCCTTCCCCTAGTTGTGACGGAGAGTGGCAAGAAGATAGGTATTATTTCTTGTTGCGAGCGTCAATTTGGGTGCGCGGAAATCGCCCAGCCAGGTGTTGCAGAGAAGGGGCATTGGCTCGTAAGCGCGGTCAAGCGGCTAAAACAAAGCGTCGATTTTGTCATTGTTTCTTGTCATGCGGCTTTTGAACATTCACCCTTTCCAAGTCCCCGCCTGCGCGAGTTCTATCACCTGCTGATTCATGCTGGAGCGGATGTCATTCACGGTCACCACTCGCATGTGCCGCAAGGATGGGAGACGTATCGTGATGGCCTGATTTTGTACGGCCTTGGCAACTTCGCAGTTGATCCAGATTCATGGGGAAAAGGAAACTATCTCTGGTCAATCATTGTCCATTTAGACTTTTCTTCGAACAAGATTGGATGGTCTCTATCGTTTGCCGATATCCGGGTAAGCGAAAAAGGCGGGATTTGCGTAGGCCTTGTAGAAGGTGACGCTAGAGAACGTCATGACCGATACTGTCAACTCTGCAATATGGCGTTTGACTCGGACGCGATGAATAGCGCGTTATGGCAGGAAATTTGCGTGTTGCTATTTGACCGCTATTATGGGGTGCCACTTCACAGTCCGGGCTACAAATCAACATGTCCGTTGACGACACGAAATCGTTTACGTTATCTTTTCGACGGATGTGTTTCTCTACTGGCTGGAGTGTCGGGGCGGAAGCTGCGGTCGAAGAAAGAACTTCAGCGAGGGTTGACAATGTTAAATTTCTTCCAATGTGAAAGTCACTGTTCTGTCATGGAGACAGCGCTGGGCGTTCTTTCTGGAACTGTGTTGGACCAGCGAACGAAACTCACGTATGATATCGTCAAAGAACTTATTTTCTCTTAGAATCTTTTTTGTCGGTAAGTTAATGAGGTCGAGATAGTAAGGGTGCACATCAATGTGTAATTGGGCAATTTCTTTGACACAGGCGGTCATCTGGGCTCGGATACTTCAGCGTTCCGCCCTTTATCGTTCAATCTTCTCCCGAGAAGAGATTGAGACGTTTCAGTGTGATCGGTTTAATCAAATTTGGGAAGATGCTTACAAAAATATCCCCTTTTATGGAAAATGGAAAACGGATCACGATCTTCCAGGGGCAATTAGGTCTTTGTCGGAATTGTCAAAGTGGCCGGTCATCACAAAAAAAGAGTTTCAGACATCGACAGGTATGCTTTCCCGTCATGGAGTTAAGCCGGCGGGTCAGTTTTTGACGGGCGGGTCGACTGGTGAACCGTTGGCGATGGGGGTCTGGAAAGACGTTGAGGCCTCGCCATCGATTTGGATCGGAAAAGCTGCATACGGTATTCGTCCGGGTGAAAGGACGTTTCACCTTTGGGGACATCGTCACCTTTACGGCTATGGCGTAAGCCGGTCACTTTCCATTTGCAAACAATGGTTAAGGGATTGGTTGTTGAATCGTTTCCGCTACTCAGCGTATGATCTTTCACAAAAGGCAATGGTGGATGCTTTTCGTCGGTGTGAGTTGTTCAAGCCCGTTGTATTCGGTGGATACTCTGCTGCAGTCCTCGCATATTGTAGGATTAATAGAGAATGTGGTAACAAGCCGAGCCATGAGGTTAAAACTGTTTTTTCTACAGCAGGAACGTTGAATGCAGATGAAAGGAAAGAGATTTCTGAGTACTTCAGAGCACCAATATGTATGGAATATGGAAGTGCTGATTGCGCTATAATGGCGTATACCGTCCCTGAGACAGGGAAATATCGTGTGTTCTGGGACACACATCTTCTCCAAGGCGTTAAGGACGAAAATGGTGAGATAAGCAATATCGTCACGCGCCTGACTTCTTGTTATATACCTATGATTCGTTACAACATCGGAGATTATCTTGAACTCAATTTTGGGGAGAGTTTGACGTCAATTCTTGATATCGATTCTGTTAAGGGAAGGTCAAGCGATGTGATTAGGTTGCCAAACGGCGGAGCTTTCTGCTGCACAATAATAGGTGATTGTGCGAAACAAATTCCATCCGTCATATCGTCCCAGATGATCGCGACAGGGGATCATTTGCAGATTCACGTCGTTGCTCTTAATAAACTTCTGAGAGCTGACCTTGACTTGATCAAGACTCGGTTTTGCACGGCTGTTTCAAGTGTGTCGAAGGAACAAATCGAAGTTCGTCAGGTCGACGAACTTGTTCGTACGCCAGCCGGTAAAATACCTCTTGTGGTGCGTAAATAGGCGGTATTTGTGTTGTGTATTACGTTGTGTCGCCTTTAAATTGTCACTTGAAAAAGGGGATGGTGAGATTAGGACGAACACGACAGTCTGTAAATATCGCATGACATTTTCCAGCTTGGGCGAGAAACGGAGCGAATCACAAACTGATAATAGTGCCGAGGCGGCACCCACAACATGGAGTGTATGACGGTAATGGAGAAGAAATGCTTGGCAGGATGGCATGGACCTTATGTTGCTCTACGAGATTCGGATTTGTTTCATGCAGCAGGAAGAGATTAGTACGAGGAAATCCGTGATGTCTCTCAATTGTGAAGACAAGGCTCCATCGCGTGTCTTGTGTGTCTATGCGACACGTCAGATCGACAGCAATCTGTTTATGAGCGGCACCCTTTTCAATGGCTTGAAAAAATGCGGCTATGAGGTGGATGTTGTGTTTATGGGGCCACACGGAGTGTTGGACATATTCAAGGATAAATATGGGCATTACTTCCGCCATATTTTTGGGGTGATCATCTCAGAAGGTTGGCTTAAGCGATATCTGCACTCCGAATGGGTGAAAGTTCTTTATTCCTTCTATTTACATTTTCTAAAAGATGGTTTCATTCGGCCTTACAGGAGGGGTCAACTCCCAAATTTACGAGGCCATGACTATCGCTGTGTCCTGTCGTTTGTCCCTCCGCCGATGTCGGGTTTGTTTGCGCACGACCTGGTGTCCATGAACAACCTGCATCATATACCGTTAATCCAATTTTGGACTGACCCGCTTTCATTGGGGCGTTGTAATGACATTAACGAAATTCCGATTTGGCGTTGTTTTCATAAAATGCTGGAACATCGCATCTTGAGTTATGCAGATCGCGCAGTCTTCTGCTTCCCATTGCTTTGTGAAATGGAACAACGCTTGCATCCTGAATTCGCGCAAAAGATGACATGGAGCGATGTGAGTTATGTCGAGCATCCGTTCGACAACGGGAAGCCGCACAATCAGCAGATCACCATCGGCTTGTTTGGGGCGTATCAGCGCCGTGTCCGGAATATTGAGCCCTTGTTGGCGTCTCTCCGCTCTTTCCCGAAAGTCAAATTCATCATCCGAGGTGATTCAGATGTTGAAATCAATCCGTCCGATTATCCCAACCTCGACATTCTTCCAGGGCGGCTCCCATCGGCAGAAGTCGAGCAGTTGGAGACCCAATGCGATATCTTGCTGAGTTTAGGGGCGCTGGCAGGAATGACTCCCCCAGGCAAGACATTCTATTATGCAAATTACGACAAGCCGATTGTCTATATCAGCGACGGGGTTCACCGGGATTATTTCATTAAGTATCTGAATAGTCTTGAGGGCCGATTCATTACCTGCCACAACACGGTGGAAAGCATTGTTGCGGGAATAAACAATGCGATCGCCCTCTTGCCGAATTTTATCTTGAAAATACCCACACGCATGGCGCCCGAGGCTATTGTGAGAAGGCTAATTGATAATAGTTGATGTGAACGAGAACCAGAATTCATTTTGGTAATATCAAGGATGAAATTAATTCAAGTCGTACCAGGAATCGCCGATGAGGCGGCGGGGCCATCGTATAGTGTGCCCATGTTGTCTCAAGCCTTGTATGACATCGGTGCAGAGGTGGAAGTCCACGTCCTTTGTTGTTCACCAGATACGACACGCAGGTACCAGGTAAGACCTCATCGTCATCACGCATTCCCATTTCGCGGGCTTGGACGTTCGCCGGAAATGTTGGCGGGGTTGAGGTTGGCCTGTCAATCGGCTGATATCATTCAAACCAACAGCCTCTGGATGATGCCGAATATCTACCCGGCATGGGCAAAAAAAGGGACGACGTGCAAGCTCGTGATAGCGCCGAGAGGAACGCTTGCGGCATGGAGTTTGAAACGGTCGTGGCTGAAGAAAAAACTCATTGGCTGGTACGGCCAGTATGCCGCGCTTCGTGCTGCTGACATGTTCTATGCGACATGTCAGAAGGAATACGAGGAAATCAGGGCCTGCGGGTATAGGCAACCGGTCGCGATCGTCCCGATCGGGATGGACATACCCGCGGTTGAGCACAAGGCGTCGCCTGGGCTACGGCATATCCTTTTTTTCGGACGGCTTCACGAGGTGAAGGCTGTGGACCGTCTGGTCCTCGCTTGGAAACAGGTCGCGGACAAGTTTCCGGACTGGGACCTGCAGATCGCCGGACCTGATGCCGGTGACAGGCCGCGGCTCGAACGGATTGTTCGTGAAGGTGGTGTTCCTCGGGTGAGCTTTCTCGGCGAGTTTTGCGGGAACGACAAATATAAGTTGCTGGCGGGCGTCGATCTTTACGTGCTTCCCTCGAAGACGGAGAATTTCGCCATTACGGCCGCCGAAGCGCTTGCTTCCGGGACACCGGTCATCGCGAGCAACGGCACGCCCTGGAGCGGTCTTGATGCACATCAGTGCGGTTGGTGGGGGTTTCACGATGTGGATTCGTTGGTCACCGCCTTGAATCGGGCCCTGTCTCTTGATCGTCCGACGCTCGAAGCCATGGGTCGTAACGGCATCCAGTGGATTCACGATGATTTCAATTGGTCCGCGATCGGGCGGCAGATGCTTTCGGCGTACGAGTGGCTTCTGCATGGTGGTTCAAAACCAGCCTGTGTCATCATCGAATAATGGAGAATGAGAGTATGAGATGCACGAGAAATATTTCTCAGATTTCTGTCTATGCCGGGTGTCTGTTTTTTGCCTTCTTTTTATTCTTTATTGTTCCAGTCTTTATGAATAGCCAACGCGAGATGTTTTTTCCGCGCTATCTCCCCGCCATAACACCGATTGGCGGTGATTACAGGATAGTGTTCAACTTTATATCGAAATGGATAGCTGGGGAGAACCTGACGGGGTTGCGAGCACTAAATTGTCCACCTTTTTCTTGGCTTATTTATTTGCCGATGCTGTTGGTTTCGTTACAGACAGGATACGTATTATGTGTATGTTTGACGCTGATCTGTTTCACAGGTGTTATTGTGTGGACTGCTCGACACTCGGGGGAAAATAAGAAAGAGGCACTACCGTTGGTCTTGATCCCAGGATTGATGTCTTACGGACTGCAGTTCGAGTTGGAACGAGGGCAGTTCAACGTTGTGGCAATCGCATTGACGGTGGTCAGTATTGCCATGTATCACGTTGGGAGTGAGAAATGGCGTATTCCGACAACTTGGCTCTCTTTTTTTCTGTTCAGTTGTGCTATTCAGATGAAACTATTTCCAGCCTGTTTTGTTTTCCTGTTCACAAGGGATGCCCGTGCCTGGCGCAGGAACATAGTCCGCTGGGGCGGGCTGGGATGCGCCAACATAGCATTATTGTTGGCTTTGGGATGGGACAACTTCATGAGATTCTGGTCGAGCCTAAAATGTCTCCAGGGGAGTTATGCTGGCCGGGCTGGCGTGTCAATCCAAAGCTTCGCGGGTTTGGTGCAGAAAATGGTTGACGATAGTTTTAGCACGGTATCGCTGGCGGGGGTTAATGCTGACGGGTTGGATGTCGCGCGGTCTTGGGTGCCGAATGTATTGCGGTATCATTTCGGTGATATCGTTTGTGCCGTCGGGATGCTCCTCGCCATCGGGTGTTTTGCAATTATTTTATTGGTAGCCTGGCAGAAAAACAATAGACGCATATGGGCACTTTTAATGATGGGATGCGTCCTGATTGGGCTGTTGGTGCTTGGAAACAGTTACGCATACCGCTTGTCGGTCCTGCCAATGGTACTTGTCTGGTTTCTGAAAGAATCGGATGATTTCCGACTGGGGTCATGGAGGGAACGGTTAAGGTTATGCTTGGGGATACTGTTTTATTTTGGTTATTGCGCCTGTTTATTCCCCTATGCCTATGTCCCGGTTTTCCTTCAAAGCACGGTTCCGGTTTTATTGATAATGTTAATAGCTGTGGCGGGTATGGCGGCACTTGATGAAAATACTGTACCGGCATCAGAGTCGGGCAGTTAGGTTCCACGTCTTTGTGGTGGATGGTTTTTCAGCTGATGCTAGAGTCGAGAAAGATATTATACGAGACTAATGTAACTTACGGGGATATGGTTCAATGGATATTTCTGTAATCATACTATCATTTAATGAAGAGATCCATATCGCGCGCTGCCTGACGGCGCTGAAGGCGCTGGAAACAAGGCAGATTTTTGTTATCGACTGTTTCTCGCAGGATAGAACGGCGGAGATTGCCGGTACGCATCACGCTGATGTCGTGCGGCACGCATGGCCGGGAGCGCAGTCTGCTCAATTCAACTGGGCGCTTGAAAACCTGCCAATAAAGTCGGAATGGGTGCTGCGGTTGGATGCGGACGAGTATCTGACGCCAGAACTGATTGAAGAAATCAAGACGAAGGTGCCGACGCTGCCGGAGGACGTGACAGGCGTGTGTCTGCCGTTGGAACGGACGTTTCTCGGAAAGAGGGTTTCAAGAGGTGTCGGTAAAATCACGATCATGCGCCTGTTCCGGTTCGGGCACGCCTGTTACCCGGCTCGAATCATGGATGAACGACTCGCGCTTACCGGTGGCCGGGCTGTGGCCTTTGACCATGCGTTCGTCGATGATAATCTAAACGGCTTTGACTGGTGGCAAAAAAAACATTTGGCCTATGCGGAACGCGAAGCGCGGGCAATGCTCGCGGAACAGTATGGCCTCGCCGAGGCATGCGCCACGAAGGCGTTCTATTCCAAGCTGCCACCGTTTTTGCGATGCTTCATTTACTGGGGGTATCGTTACTTTCTCCGGCTTGGCTTTCTCGATGGGCTCGCCGGCTGGAGATGGCATTTTTGGCAGGGACTCTGGTACCGACTCCTTGTTGACCGAAAAATTTTAGGAATTAGGAAGACATGCGGATTCAACCGCGAGAGAATTGCAGAATATGTGCGGGTCAAATGATTGACCCGCGGTTGAATACGGGTCGGCTCAGCAAACGTTCGCCGGGGAAGAGTCAATTCCATTTAAGTCATTTTACGGCGATTGCTTGAGCCATTTTGATCAATCACGTAAGGAGCATTATGTTCAAGGATAAAGTGTTGTTAATCACGGGAGGGACCGGTTCGTTCGGCCACGCCGTGTTGGATCGGTTTGTCGATTCGTTTGGCGAAATCCGCATCTTTTCCCGCGACGAAAAGAAACAGGACGACATGCGGCATGAGCTGCAGAGGGCGAACGTAAAATTCTACATCGGCGACGTGCGGGACCGACAGTCGGTGGACGGCGTCATGGGGGGTGTGAACTACATCTTCCATGCCGCGGCTCTGAAACAGGTCCCGTCCTGCGAATTTTTCCCCATCGAAGCTGTGAAGACCAATGTGCAAGGCGCCAATAATGTGATTGAGTCTGCCATAGCGTACGGCGTCGAACGCGTTGTGGTGCTGAGCACAGACAAAGCGGCGTATCCGATCAATGCGATGGGGATGTCAAAGGCGCTCATGGAGAAAGTGGCTATCGCGAAGGGCCGTTCCCTAGGAAGAAAGGCGAAGACAACCATCTCCTGTACGCGGTATGGCAACGTGATGGCCAGCCGCGGCTCGGTGATCCCGCTGTTCGTTGAACAAATCAAGGCGGGACGCGATCTGACGTTGACCGATCCCCATATGACACGGTTCATGATGACCCTGGATGAGGCGGTCGACTTGGTCCTGTTTGCCTTTCAAAATGGCGAGAACGGGAACTTGTTTGTGCAGAAAGCGCCAGCCGCCACCATAGAAACGCTGGCCAGTGCCCTGATCGAGTTGTATCAGGCCAAGTCGAAAGTGAAGGTGATTGGAACGCGGCACGGTGAAAAGTTATACGAAACTTTGGTGACGCGTGAGGAAATGGCAAAAGCGATTGAAGTGGAAAACTACTTTCGTGTGCCCGCCGATGTTCGCGACTTGAACTATGATAAATTTTTCGAGAAGGGAGAGCAGAGGGTCTCCCGAATTGAGGATTATCATTCACATAATACCCATCGTCTTGATAATGCGGGTATGAAGGCGCTGTTGCTGAAGCTGAAGATAATCCGGAACGATCTGGGTATGAAATGAAGGATGTTGTGTCAAGCAGGTTGGGTGACGGCGGTCCTGTGAACGACGGATCGGGGCCGCCCTCTCCGCTTCTCATACCCGGGGGAGAAAGCCGTGACGAACGGGGAACCGTGCGCTTTGTGAATGGGTTCGATCTGGCTCGTGTGCGGCGATTGTATTGCGTCCGGAATTCTGAAGAAGCGCCTTTCCGTGGCTGGATAGCCCACAAAATTGAGCAAAAATGGTTCTTTCCGATAACTGGCCTTACGGCGGTCCACTTGGTGAGGGTGGAAAATTTTGAACACCCGGCGCCGGATTTGAAGGTTGAGCTTTTTGTGTTGGACGCGGAGAAACCGGCGACGTTGTACGTTCCCGGCGGCTATGCCATCGGAGTGGAAACTCGATCGCCCGGGGCGGAGGTGATGGTCTTTTCGGACTGTTTGCTGGGCGAACGGCCTAACGATGTCTGGCGCTGGGCTGAGAGAGATATTTTTGGCGCGGAGCGCGGATGTGAGTTTACGCGCACGGCTTGCGCAACAGCCCGCGCTGATTAACGGAGTCACAGGTATGTTGAAGGTTGGAATTACGGGGCAGGCGGGGTTTGTCGGGACGCATCTTTTTAACACGCTGGGTCTGTACCCCTCCGAGTTTGACCGCGTTCCATTTGAGGATGCATTTTTTCAGGCGCCGGAGGCCCTGTGTTCCTTTGTTTCCAAGTGTGATGTGATTGTCCACTTGGCCGCCGTGAACCGCTGTGAATCGATGCAGGCGCTCTATGACACCAACGTCGGGCTCGTCCGGCAACTCATCTGTGCGCTGGAGAAGACCGGCGCGACGCCGCATGTGCTCTTTTCGTCGTCGACGCAAGAGGATCGAGAGAATTTGTACGGGCAGTCCAAGAGGGACGGGCGAAAGCTGTTGGAGGAGTGGGCCGCCAGGCATGGCGCTGCCTTTACGGGACTGGTTGTGCCGAATGTTTTCGGCCCCTTCGGGAGACCTTTTTACAATTCGTTTGTTCCCACGTTTGCGCATCAGTTGATTCGAGGGGAGGAACCGACAATTCAGGTCGACGCCGACGTTCGGCTGATCGAGGTCGGCTCTCTGTGTCGTACCATCGTGGCCGCCATCCGATCACCCCGAGGGGTCCGTCGGCTGGATGTGCCTTGTGATTTAGAGCGGAAGGTGACCGATGTGCTCGGCCAGTTCCGCCTGTTCAAATCGCTTTACGCGGAGCAGGGCGTCATCCCTAGCTTACCGGACCGTAACGCGGTGAACCTGTTCAACACATTTCGCAGCTATTTGGAGCCTCGCGCGGTTAAGTTGGTTCAGCATTCAGATCCGCGCGGCACATTCATCGAAACGATACGCTTGGGCTGCGGTGGCCAAGTCTCATTCTCGACGACGCTTCCGGGAATCACGCGAGGCAACCACTTTCACACGCGCAAGATCGAGCGGTTTACCGTGATCAAGGGTCACGCCCGCATTCAGCTGAGAAAGGTCGGCACGGACGAGGTGTTGAATTTTGAGTTGAGCGGGGATGAGCCGGCGTATGTGGACATGCCGGTCTGGTATACGCATAACATCACGAATATCGGAGACGATGTTCTGTACACGCAATTTTGGATCAACGAGTGGTATGATTCGGCAGACGGGGATACGTTCTTCGAGACGGTTTAGTTTTAACGCAGAGTCGCGGAGTTTATGATTACAACTTTGCGTCTCTCCGTCTCTGCGTTAAGAAAACATGCGCGATGGCAGTGCTCTGCATTAGGAGGGGAACATGCAGGAGAATGAGATCAGCGCAATCATACTCGATGCGGCGATTGCAGTTCAGAAGGAATAAGGCGGTCCGGGGTTGCTCGAGTCCGTTTATGAGGAAGCGCTGGCATACGAACTGAAAACGCGGGGTGTAGAAGTCGAGCGGCAGGTCGCAGTCCCCCTCGTGTATAAAGGCCGAACACTGGCGACGCCACTTAGGTTGGATTTGCTGGTTAGCGAGAAAGTTATTGTAGAGTGCAAGGCGGTCGAACGGTATAATCCGATCTTCAATGTTCAAGTCCTGACGTATCTGCGGTTGAAGCGGTTGATGTTAGGCGTTGTGATAAACTTCGGTGCACCAACGATCAAGGAAGGATTTCATCGCGTCGTCAATGGCCTCTGAGCATGCACAGATACGAAGATCCCGAATTTTGTGAGTGCTAACGCAGAGACGCCAAGACGCAGAGGTTTTTTAGCATTTTTTTGTGCCTCAGTGTAAAACCCATTCGCCTCCCCGTTCTCCATCCTGGTCCCCTCTGCATCTCAGCGCCTCAGCGTTAAAAACACTCTCATTCATCCAACTCAGCGCCTTTGCGCCTCTGCGTTTAAACCATGAAAAAACTAAAAGTCCTCACCGTTGTCGGCACACGCCCCGAGATCATCCGTTTGTCCTGCGTCATCAAGAAACTGGACGCGTCCCCGGCTATCGAGCATGTCCTCGTCCACACGGGGCAGAATTACGACTATGAATTGAATCAGGTTTTTTTTGAAGATCTTGAATTGAGGAAACCGGATTATTTTTTAAATGCAGCCGGCAGAAATGCGACGGAAACCGCCGGAAAAATACTTGTGGCTGTCGACCCTGTTTTGGAAGAGGTCAAGCCAGATGCTTTTCTCGTTTTGGGCGACACCAATTCGTGCCTCTGCGCGATCGCGGCCAAGAAACGGCATATTCCCATTTTCCACATGGAGGCGGGGAACCGGTGCTTCGATCAGCGCGTGCCGGAGGAGTCGAACCGGAAGATCGTGGATCATATTTCCGACGTCAATCTGACGTATAGCGACATCGCGCGCGAGTATCTGCTTCGCGAAGGTCTGCCGCCGGATTGTGTGATCAAAACCGGCAGCCCCATGTATGAGGTTCTCCATCACTACCTGCCGAAGATTGAAGCATCCGACATACTCACGCGCTTGGGTCTATTGGAACGCCCATCACCTGACGCCGCACAATCAAAAGAACTCTGCGCTTCTGCGTCTTTGCGTTTAATCCCTGCACCTTACTTTGTAGTCAGCGCGCACCGCGAGGAGAATATTTCCTCGGAGAGGAATTTTACAAACCTTGTGTCCACTTTGAATCTGATCGCGGAGCGGTACGGGTTCCCCATCATTGTCAGCACGCATCCGCGAACGCGGAAAATGATCGGGCAAAAGCAGGTGGCTTTCAATTCTCTGATCCGTCTGATGAAACCCATGGGTTTGAGCGATTATCTGTCCTTGCAGATCCACGCGAAAGCGGTTCTTTCGGACAGCGGAACGATTTCGGAAGAGTCCTCGATCCTCAACTTTCCGGCTCTCAATATCCGCGAGGCGCATGAACGACCGGAAGCGATGGAGGAGGCGGCGGTGATGATGGTCGGGCTCAATCCCGACCGGGTCATGCAAGGATTGGCGCAACTCGATCTGCAAGGAAGGGGTGGGCGGGGCGTCTTAAAGCAGGGTCGCGGAGACGGAGAGGCACAGTTTCGATTGGTGGGGGATTACTCGATGCCCAACGTCTCGGACAAGGTCGTGCGGCTGATCCTGAGTTACACCGACTACATCAAACGGAGGGTGTGGGGTGAGGCTTAACGCAGAGGCGCGGGTGCGCAGAGACGGATGATGACAAAAGCAGGGTGTGGGGAGTGTCGTGAGAATATGCGGCTTCTTGTCTTGACAGAACGGTATTATCCGGAAGAGTTTTTGATCAACGATTTGGTTTCCGAGTGGAAAAAATCCGGGTTTGATGTCGAGGTGTTGACCCAAGTCCCGAGCTATCCGCATGACAAGGTCTTCGACGGTTACCAAAACAAAGGGCTTCAAACAACGTTGGAACCCGGGAAGATTCCGGTTCATCGGGTAAAGACGGTCTTGGGGTATAACCGCTCGGTTGTCCGCAAAATTGTTAATTACATCAGCTTTGCAGTACGGACATCGCTGTGGTGTCTCTCGCGAGGGCGATGTTACGAGCGGGTGTTCGTTTATCATACGGGACCTTTGACCATGGCTTCGGCTGTGGTCTTTTCGCATTATCTTTGGCGCAAGAAGTGTGTGATCTGGACTCAAGATCTGTGGCCGGATGCCATTTACGCATATGGTTTCAAAAAAAGCATGTTTCGGGAGTGGCTTTTAGGCGCCTTTGTCCGCCTGATTTATTCCGCGTGTTCCGAGGCTCTCGTGTCCTGTCCCGGATTTGTCGAGCCTCTTCAGAAGCGAATTAACCGGGACGTGAAATTTGTGCCACAGTGGGACACGAGTGGCGAGCCTGTCGCCGAGAAAGAGCCAGATGGCAAGGTGATTTTCATGTTCACTGGCAACATGGGGGTTCCGCAGAATTTGGAACGTGTCATCCGCGCCTTCGATCAGGCAAAGATGTGTTCGGCCGAATTACATCTCGTCGGCGGTGGCGTGATGCTGGAGCCGCTAAAAGAACTGGTCAGAAAAGAGGCGATTTCGAACGTTGTTTTTCACGGGCGTCAGCCGCGCGGGGAAATGGCGTCATTCTTTTCGTTTGCCGATGTGTTGCTGCTGCCGTTGACCGCCGATTTCGCGCAAACCCTTCCCGGGAAGTTTCAGACCTATTTAAAGGCGGGTCGGCCGATCTTCGGCATTTTGAAGGGGGCGGCGGAAGTCATGATCCGGGACTATCGGCTGGGCGTGACGGCGGATCCGGCGGATATCGGGATGATTGCAGAAGGTTTTCGTCAGTTGCAGGTAGAAACGCTGCGGCATGAGCTGGCGGTCTATCGCAAGAACTGTCTGGCTCTGTCGGAAGACCTGTTTCAGCGGGAAAAGCTGATTGCCAGTCTGACCTCGCAGGTGACGGACAAGAAAGAGTGCCAATGCTAATAACTCCATTTACAAAATTAACGCTGAAAATGGTCGGGCTGATTGTAGCGATGGTTGTCGCATGCCGCCTGACACAAGACATTGCCATGGGTGTGATTGCCCTGATCGGCATGTTCTTCGCTTCGATGAATCAACGCGGCAAAGCGCTGATCATTTACCTGATTTTTCCGTTTCTAGGTATTTTCAACCCGCTCGTTCTACCCCACGCCGGACTTTACTCAATGATGGCCCGTTTGGGAACTCTTGGGATGACCGTGGCACTGATGTTTGCGGCAACACGAAGTTCGGGAAGACAGAAAATACCTTTGGGGGGACTTTACCTGTTTATGGTCTGCGCCTTAATCTCTTCGGCACAGGGATGGTTTCCCATGATCAGCTATTTGAAAATCATCAACTTTTTGGTGTTCATCAGCGGTGTTTACATAGGGACACGGAACCTGCATCACCGCCCGGATGACATTCTGCTGTTGCGGTCGGTGTTTTTCGCGCTATCGATCATTTTGGTTTTTGGATCTATAGCAACATTACCATTTCCTGCCGTGGCTTACGTTACGTCACTTGGCTACTACATTCGGGAAGGCGGCGTGGCATATGCGGAGTCGATGTTTGAGTCGAACCAGGCCGCGAACATGTCGTTGTTTGCCGGGATCACGAACCATTCACAATTTCTGGCTCCGCTGCTCGTCTGCATTAACGGGTGGGTTTTGTGCGACATGTTGCTCATCGAAAAGAAGGTGGAGAAGTTTCACTTAGCCCTGTTAGCGCTGATTCCTTTTCTGATCTACATGACGCGCTCGCGCGTGGGCTTCATCGGTTATTTTGTCTCCGTCGGCCTTGCCTATTTCTATGTGTTGCCGAGGTCAGCCGCGGCCGGACATCTGAGGGGGCGCCTGTCGGGTGCCATGGCGGTTTTATTGCTTTTGCTCATCGCTGGCGCCGCAGCGTCAGAATTTGAAAATCAGTCGATGAGCCGGTGGCTGCGGAAAACCGACAATTTGGTGGAGGACAGTCGATCATTCACCGAGGCTCTTACCAACAGCCGACAAGGGGGTCTTGAACTCTGTTTATATGAGTTTTGGCGTTCGCCGTTACTCGGCAGCGGTTTTCAGGTTATTGAAGCGCAACGCGAAATGTATGCCAAAGGTGAAATCACTTTGTTTTCCGCGCCCATCGAGAAGGGGCTTTTGCCTTTAATGGTCTTAGGAGAAACCGGCCTTCTGGGCATGGCGGCTTTCGGAGTTTTCCTGCTTTTATTTGTCAGCGGATGTGTAAAAAACAAATATCATGCCACGCTCATGTTGTTCGGGTGCTTGTTCATAACCAATATTGGCGAAGCGACCTTTTTCGCGCCCAGCGGCGGCGGCGGGGTTTTGTGGATGGTGACCATTGTCGGCGGATTTCTGATTGATATGACGCTCTTTCTTGAGCGGAACCGGGTGAATATGCTGGCTCTGTTTCAAGAAAACGGGGGTGCGCCCAGACGGATGGCGGTTCGGCGTTAAGGCCAAAACGGGGATCTCGAATGGAAGACACGAATAAGAAGCCGGTTGCATGGCTTGACGGTTTGAAGGCCTGGGGAATTTTCTTTGTGGTGACCGGACACGCTTTTGGCGCGGCTTGTCACTTGTCAACGGGCTTGACGCAACAGGTGATGGAAGGCTTCTACAAATACATTTACGCGTTTCACATGCCGCTTTTCTTCTTCATCGCCGGCATAACCTTTCGATCACAACTGCCATTTCTTCCCTTCGTTAAGAAGAAAGCATGTCGGCTTTTGATTCCCTATTTCGTCTTCGGGGCGATGTCTATACTAGCGTACTGTCTTTTTTCCGGGGCGATTTTTAAGTGCTTAGCAACCGGATCGACAACAGCGTATTATGAGGGGAAGGGGGGTGTCACATATTGGCAGATGGTGTTGAACCTGTTTCTTGGAGGGTGGTCCTTAAACTGGTTTGTGTACAACTCGGTTCTCTGGTTCATCCCCGTTTTGTTCTCCCTTGAACTGCTCTTTTATCACGTTGACCGTTATGGATCCCGGCTGCTTCTCATGGCCGTTATCGTGTGCGCGGTTCCCCTCGGCTGGTGGCTTCGCTATCATACGGTGTTCCCGATGGTGTGGGGGGTGAAACTCAGCTTGTTCTATTTGCCCTACTTCGCGCTGGGGCGGATATTTGGGATCCGAACGATTCTGCCCGCGCGCTTGCCTTTTCAATGGCGGCAAGGGTTGGCTTGGGTCGCCTTACTCGTTTCCGGCGCGGTTGCCGTACTGAACCCTTGGCAGTATTTGACCGGCTTTCCGGCTGTGAGTCTGACGATGCTGTCCGCATGTTTTTGCATCATCTCTTGGGTTAATTTCTGCCAAGTGTATTCGTCCTCCAGTTTCGCGGTTTCATATATTGGCGCATCGACCCTGGGGATCATGCTGATGCATAAGTTCCCTCTTCTGTTCATACAGAACTACTTTCCGCCGACTCGGCACCTCTTTTCACAGTCGGTTGGAGTGGCGATGGCGGCCTGTTTGCTGGTTTCGTTGATCGCCATGGGGCTGTCCATCGGTGGCTGTGTCATCATCCGCCGCACGATGCCGTCTCTGTTGGGAGAGTCCAAGTGATTACGGAGACGAAGGAAGGGTGTCGATTCTCTGGAAATGAAATGGGACGAAACAGCAGTATCAAACAATGAAACTGTGTTACTGGACCAATTATCCGAGCCGATATCAGACGGTCTTTTTTAACGCGTTGCGTGATGTCGGAATTGATCTTGTCGTCATCTATTTCACGACGTACGACGGTTACCGGAAAACGCTGGGGTGGAAGGAAAGAAGCGAACTTCAGCCTTGGGAATTACGGGCCTCTTCGGTGCATGAAGCCAAGAAGGCGATTCCCGATTTCGGTCAAAGGGTTCAGGTTTGCACCGGGTTCTTTGGGCGTGCTTACTGGGATGTGGTCTGTTACTGCATTCTTCGACGCTTGGTTTGGTGCGCATGTGCCGAAGGGTCGCGCGGAGGTTGGACGACCTGGCCCGTGCGTGTTATATTCGCCCGGTTGGTTGATCGTTTCGGCCTCGGCGTTTTTGCGATCGGACGTGTCGCCTGCGAGCAGTATGCCCAGTGGGGTGTCCGGCGTGCTGTGCGA